>Ga0335075_10000709_pt1 | contig 56673 bp, 45 predicted proteins | sample Lox_Sample_24_FD_206723 | JGI IMG/M metagenome (GOLD analysis project Ga0335075, IMG submission 206723) | Soil microbial communities from Loxahatchee National Wildlife Refuge, Florida, United States - Lox_Sample_2.4 | ecosystem: Environmental > Terrestrial > Soil > Wetlands | place: USA... | reverse complement strand
GCATGGACATGATCATGGCCACGGCCATGGGGGGCACAGCCACGGGCACGGAGCGCATCACCATGCGCGCGATGCCGGCGCCCGCCGGCTTCTCATTGCGCTGGTCATTCTCGCCAGCTTCACGGTGGTCGAGGCGGCAGGCGGCTACTTCGCGAACTCGCTCGCGCTGCTGGCGGAAGCCGCCCACATGGCGGCGGACTCGGCTTCTCTGGTCGTGGCCCTGGTCGCGATTCGGTGGGGCCTCCGGCCGCCCGATGAGCGACGCACCTACGGTCACCGCCGCTACCAGCCGCTGGCGGCGTTCATCAACGGGCAGGCGCTGCTGCTGCTGACGATCTGGGTGGTCTACGAGGCGGTCCGGCGCCTGATGCATCCGCCCGAGATCAACGGCCGGTGGATGCTCGCCATCGCGCTGATCGGCGGCGTCGCCAACTTCGCCGCCCTGTTGGCGCTTGCCGCAGGCCGGTCCCTCAATGAGCGCGGCGCGCGGGCGCACGTGCTGAGCGATCTGCTGGGCTCGGGCGCGGCCACCGTCGCGGCGCTGCTGATCCTGCTCGAAGGGTGGACGGTGCTGGATCCTCTCCTGTCTCTGCTGGTGTCCGCTCTCATTCTTCGATCCGCGTGGGCCCTCACTCGTGAATCGGCCGATGTGCTGCTGCAGAGCGTTCCGCCCGGATTCGATGTCAAGCATATCGAGGCGGAACTGATCGGGCACGTTCCGGGACTGGTCGAAGTTCACCACATCCACGTCTGGTCCATGACCGGCGAACGGCCCACCATTACGCTGCATGCCTGCGTCGCCGCCGGTGTCCAGGGCTACGGGGTACCGAAACTGATCCACCAACGGCTGCGCGAGCGGCTGCAGGTGGAGCACACGACCGTTCAAATCGAAGAGCTGGATTCCTGCGATACGCCCACCTGCGGCTGACCGCCGCAAGCCTCGACCGGGCTCGTGTCGGCCCAGGCGCCACGGCCCGCGGCTGTGCTACGACACGCGAAACGGCAAAAACCCCCACCCCGGATTCCGAAGTTGCCGCCCCGATGCTCGCCGCGTAATGTACGGCGGCCGCAACGACTACCATGCCAAAGGCAACCGACACCCGCGCCGAGATCTTCGCGAATCTCTTCGCCGAGAGCCGCGAGGCGTTGCATCGGTACATCCGTCGGTTCGTCGGCTCGAGCGAGACGACGAAGGAGATCGTCCAGGAGGCGTTCCTGCGCACCTACCGTCAGGGCGATTCCGTGCGGACGCTGAGGGCATTTCTGTTCTCGACCGCGCGCAACCTCGCCGCGAACGAATATCGCCATCAGCGCACGGTCGAGAAGGGCGCACTGGGGGAAATCGCCGCCTCGGGAGTCGAATCTGAATGCGACCCTCTGGAAACCGAGATCCTGCGCGAGGAGCGCAACCGCCTGATCCAGGAGGCCATAGACCGGCTGCCGCTGCAGTGCCGCGCCGCCTTCACCCTGCGGGTCTTTCACCAATGCTGCTACAAGGAAATCGCGGACCGCCTGGGCATCTCCGTCAAGACGGTGGAAAAGCACATTGCGCGCGGGCTCAAGGACACGCACAGCTATCTGCAGAGACGCTATGAGGGAGAGGCGCCCGGCCGTGGTTGACGTACGTCATCTGACCAACCGAGAGGAAGCCGAGCGGCAGGCGAGCGTCTGGTTCGCACGCTTGAACGCCGATGACGCGTCCGAAGAAGATCGCGCCCGCTTCGCGGAATGGCTGCGCGCGAGCCCCATGCACGGCAAGGCGTACGATGCGCTGTGCGGCACCTGGCGGGAGCTCGAGAAGTCCGGTCCGCTGGTTCGCGCCGTGTACTTCGGCCAGGCGATGATCGCCGCTTCCGCGCCGCGCCCGCGCCGCCGCTGGACGGCCGTCGCCGCCATGGCAGCGAGTCTCGCGGCGATCGCGATGGTCGCGCTCTGGGCGGTGCGCCAGCAGGATGATTCCACCTTCCAGGCCGCGGTCGGCGAGCAGACCACGGTCGCGCTGCCGGACGGCTCGACCCTCAAGCTCAATTCCAACAGCCGGGCGCATGTGGAGTACACGCGGGACGCGCGCATCGTCTTCCTCGATCGCGGCGAGGCTTTCTTCAGCGTCGTCCACAATGCCAACCGGCCCTTCTGGGTCCATGCCGACAACTCCTGGGTGCGGGACGTCGGAACCGCCTTCAATGTCTATCTTGCGCCGAGCGGCGTGGTGGTGACGGTGAGCGAGGGAGCCGTCAAAGTCCTCCACTCCGGCTCGGACGGCATCCCCCCCTCCGACGCTTCGGCCATCAGCGCCGCGGCGTCGGTGAGCGCCGGCGAGCAGCTCAAGGTGCATGGCAGCGTGGAGGCGCTGCGGGATCTCGATGCGGCCCAGCTCAGCCGCCTGCTGGCGTGGCGGGGCGGAAATCTCTATTTCGAGGACGCGCCGCTCGGCAACGTCGCCGACGAGCTGATGCGCTACACCAACATGAAGATCGAGTTCAGCGACCCCGCGCTGCGCAAGCTGCGTGTCGGGGGTACGTTCCGCACCAGTCCGGAAGGGGCGGAAGCGCTGCTGACAGTTCTGCACGACGGGTTCGGCATGACTGTTCGGCGAGACGGTCCTGACCGCGTCTACATTGAAGCGCCGGCGCGATAACGCTGACACGTCGCGAGCAGGGGTTCGTCGGGCCGTATTGCACGCGCTGGCCTGCGCCTCCGGGTTGGCCCTGGCCGCTGCGCCGCACCTGGCGAGAGCCGACCAGGCCCGGTTCGACATCGCGGCACAGCCGTTGCCGAAGGCGCTCAAGGCCTTTGCCACCCAGGCGAAGATGCAGCTGCTCTACCCCTATGCCGCGGTGGATCATGCGGTGGCGCACCCGGTGCATGGACAGCTCGAGAAGCATCTCGCTCTCGAGGAATTACTGCAGGGCACGGGCCTCAAGGCGGTCTACAGCAATTACAGCACGGCGACGATTCGACCGGCGACAGCGGCGGACCGGCCGACACCCGGCGGCAAACCGCAGGGCACTCCAGGTTCTGATTCGCCCAAGGGATCGACGACCGGTGCCACCGACGATCGACGCAAATCGCCGCGGCTGGCCAATTCCAGCGCGGACGGACCCGTGGCGAGCGGTGGCGCGGCAGCCGATGCCGTCTCGAGCTCGCTGCAGGAAGTCATCGTGGTGGGCGAGCAGGAGTCGATCTCGGACGCTCTGCGGCTCAAGAAGAACGCCGGTACGATCGTCGACTCGGTGAGCGCGACCGACATCGGCGCCTTTCCCGATCAGTCGGCAGCCTCCGCTCTCGAGCGTCTACCGGGCATCACCGTCAATTCGCTGCAGTCCAACGACGACAGCTCGCATCCCTCCGGCGAGCCGACCGGCGTTCTGATTCGCGGCCTGCCGCAGGTCCGCACCGAATTCAACGGCCGTGACACGTTCTCGGCCGATTCAGGCCGCGGCCTGAATTTCAACGACATCTCGCCGGAGCTGCTCAATCGGATAGAGGCGTACAAGAACCAGACCGCGGCCATGATCGAGGGTGGGCTCGTGGGCACCGTGAACCTGGTCACGCGACTGCCCTTCGACCAGAAGGGCCCGGTTCTCGTCGCCTCCGCCGATGGTGACTATGATGACCGGTCGAACAGGCTGACGCCCGACTATTCGGTGCTGGGCAGCGACACCTGGTCCACGGACATCGGCCGCTTCGGGCTGCTCGGCGACTATGCCCGCTCCCATGTGATCACGCGCACCGAGAGCGTGATCATGGACAAGATCGATACCTACTGCTCGTCCGGATATGGGACGGCGACGCATGCCATCGTGAACCCCGATGGCAGCATACCCTGCACCTCGAACCCCTTCGGCGGCACGGGTTGGGCATTCGTGCCGGACGGGATTCGCTACTCGAGTGTCGATTACGACCGCCGGCGGACCGGCGTCACGGGAGCAGCCGAATACGCGAACCCGGCCAATACCGTACTCACGACCCTGCAATACACGGACTCGGTTTACCACAATGCCTGGCTCGAGGACGCCAGCCACGCGATTCTCGATGGCACCTATTACGGCACGCCGGCATTCGACCCGCGCGGCAGCACGATCGTGACTCCAGCCGCCGGCACGGGGCCACTGGTGTTCGGTCCTGACGGCATGCTGCAGTCGGGCACCATCGTGCAGCCGCATGGCAGCTGGCTCAACAGCGATTCGCCCAGCCTGCAGGATGACATCGACACCGGCTCGGCCGTGCCCGGCGAGCCCTTCGTCAACGATTGCGGGCCCGGTTTCACGTGCGCGAGCCAGCAGGACGGCATGTATTTCCAGGACGAGACGCGGGATTTCGATCATTCGGAGGGCACCCAGGACATCTCGGTCGACGTCAAGTGGGACGTCACGCCGCGATTGCACGGTCAGTTCGACGGGCAATACGTCAAAGCCTACGTGAGCAACAACGACATCCTCGTTGCCACCGGCTCCATGGCGAACTATCAGTACAGCACCAACCCGGATGGCACGCCGCAGATCACGCTGCTGCCCGGGTCGAACGTCAACTATGCGCCGGGCGGGCTGTCGAATCCGCACAACTACTGGATTCCCTTCATCCAGGGACACGACGAGAATGACGGCGGCACGGAGACGGCCTATCGCGGCGACCTCACGTACGACATCGACCCGCACTCGTGGCTGGACTCCCTCGATGCCGGCGTGCGCTTCGCGGACCGGCGGCAGGACGTGCGCTACTCGGCGTTCAACTGGACGCCCATCGCAGCCAACTGGAACTGCAACGGGCCGGGGTTCAACGCCGACAATACGACACCGGCGCCGTATCCGGCCGGCTGCGGCGGCGGCCAGGCCGAGTTCAACGGCTATGGGGCGGGCATCTGGGGGACCGATAACTTCAACTCCTTCTACAACGGCGTTGTCTATCCCAACGGGAATCTCGTGTTCATGAACAACGCGACGATCACGAATTTCCCCAAGGTCATCTCGTCGCTGAGCGGCGCCGCGACCCAATCGCCCATCCCGCCCGGATACATTCCCATCTGCAGCAGGCCCGGTGCCACGGTCGATGGCTGCTTCCTGCCGTCCGAGGTGATGCGCGTCGAGGAACGGACCAAGGCCGCTTACGTCATGCTGAACTTCGGTGGCGATGGCGCGAATCTTTTCGAACGCATCAACGTCGCGGGCAATGTGGGCGTTCGCATCGTGAGGACGCAGGAGGTCAGCAGCGGCAGCGTGGAATTCCCGCCTGCCACCGATGTGACCAGCCTGCCTCCGTGCGGCACGCCGCTGGCCGCCGGCAGCGTCGTGAATCCGAGCTGCTATCTGACTCCAGGTATAGCCGCTTTCGCGAACAGCGGCGGCTCGCCGAGCAGCGACCTCTTCGCCTATACGAACGTGTTGCCGAGCTTCAACGTCCGCTTCGGCCTGGATCCCGAGGACTTCATCCGCTTCGCCTACTCGAAGGCGATGAGCCGCCCGGACATCGGCCTGTTGCGCAATTACGTGCAGATCACCACGCCCAGCCTCGATACATCTCCCGACTCGCCCTACGTGGTGTACAACTCGCCCACCGCGGCGCACGTCGCCTCGAACGTCGTCGGGTACAACTTCGTCTTCATGGCGAATGCGGGCAATACGGCACTCAGGCCCGAGACGGCCGATCAGCTCGACCTGTCCTTCGAGCGGTATTTCTCGGCGGTCGGAGCCGCGACGCTCGATTTCTTCTACAAGAAGCTATGGGACGCCCTCGGAGACTCGCAGTTCACCCGCGACTTCACCAACGATGGCTCGACGCAGGCCGTGCAGATCACAGGGCCGGTCAACGTCCACGACGGCGGCAGGCTGAGCGGTGCGGAGCTCAATTTCGAGACCTATTTCCGCTTCCTGCCGGGGCTGCTGAAGGGCCTGGGAATGCAGACCACCTACACTTATGTGGAGCAGTCGGGCATCAGCAACACCAACCTGGTCGACAACCCGAATCCGCTGGTCGGCGGGCAAGGCTCCTATGGCGCCGGGGTGAACACGGTGGGCGGCGTCGTCATCGACTCGCACCAGCTGGCGGGGGTTTCCAAGCACTCGTTCAACCTCGTCGGCCTGTACGAGTACGGTCCCCTGGGGGTTCGCCTCGCGTACAACTGGCGCTCGCGCTATCTCACCGACAACCTCGACTGCTGCATCGGGCTGCCGATATTCCAGAAGGCGGCGGGCTACCTCGACGGCTCGCTGCGCTATTCGATCGGCAGGCACGTGGCGCTGACCTTCGACGTCGCGAACATCCTGGACACGACCACGGTCTACCAGCAGCAGATCTTCGGTGACTCGCCGGCCACTCCCGCAGCCAAGCCGGTCTACATGGACTCGGCGTGGTCGCGGGCCGGACGCCGCTACGAGTTCGGCGTGCGGGCGAAGTTCTGAAGCGCGCGCACTTTCGCTACGACACGCGAGGCGGCAAAAACCCCCACAGTGGGGGAAATCGCCGGCTCCGGGGTCGAATCTCACAGTGATCCTCTCGAGGCGGAGACACTCCAGCGTGTATTTCCAGGACGTGCCGCTCGGTGACCTCGCCGACGAGCTGATGCGATATACCCGACTCAGAATCGAATTCAGCGATCCCGCGCTGCGACAGCTGCGTGTCGGCGGTACGCTGCGCGCCGGGCCGGAAGGCGCCGATGCGCTGCTGACTTTGCTGCACGACGGATTCGACATGAACGTCCGGCGTGACGGCCCCGATCGGGTCTACATCGAAAAATAAATGCGGGGGTTTTTTCCCTCTCGTCGGTCGTAATGGTTAGTAGCTCGCGCACGGGGTGCGTGCAGCTTCTACGCAACAGCACGAACTGAGGGGGTATTCGTGAAGACGACCAAGAGCGCCGTTCATCGGGCCGTGTTGCAGGCGCTGGCCTGCGCTTCCGGACTGGCGCTCGCCGCGCCGCACGCGGCGAGCGCGGACCAGGCCAAACTGGACGTTGCCTCGCAACCCGTGGCGAAGGCGCTCGGGACGGCGGCCAAGACTGCCGGCGGCGGCAAGTCCCGGAGCACGCCGGCCGCCGATGCGCGCCAGCGCCCGGCGATCGCCTCCAACAGCGGCGCGCGCCCGCCGGTGAGGCTCGCGAGCGCGGCTGCGGATGGGCCGGCGGCGCCCGCCAGCCCGGCGAACGTCCAGACCGAGCCTCTGGCGGAAGTCATCGTCGTCGGCCAGAGGGAGGCCATCTCCAATGCTCTGCGGCTCAAGAAGCAGGCCAACACGATCGTGGATTCGGTCACCGCCACCGACATAGGCGCCTTCCCGGACCAGTCGGCCGCCGCGTCGCTGCAGCGCCTGCCCGGCATCACGGTGAGCACGCTCCAATCCGATGACGACAGCACGCATCCCTCCGGCGAGCCCACGGGCGTTCTCATCCGCGGACTGCCGCTGGTGCGCACGGAGCTCAATGGCCGTGATGCCTTCACGGCCGACGCGAGCCGCGGGCTCGAATTCAACGATGTCTCGCCGGATCTGCTCAGCCGGATCGATGCCTACAAGAACCAGACCGCCGACATGATCGAGGGCGGCCTCGCGGGCACCGTCGATCTGGTCACGCGACTGCCGTTCGATCAGCGGGGCCCGGTCCTGGTCGGTTCCGCCCAGGGCGACTACGACGATCGCTCGGGCAAGACGGAGCCCGCCTTTTCCGTGCTCGCCAGCGATTCGTGGAACACGGATCTCGGCCGCTTCGGGCTGCTCGGCGACTACTCCGCTTCCCACGTGGTCACGCGCACGGAAAGCGTGATCGACGACAAGATCGATACGTACTGCTCGTCCGGCTATGGGACGGCGACTCACGCCATCGTCAATCCGGACGGCAGCATACCGTGCACCTCGAACCCGTTCGGGGGCACCGGCTGGGCGTTCGTGCCGGACGGCATACGCTACTCGCAGGTGGATTACGATCGCCATCGGACCGGCATCACAGGGGCGGCGCAATACGCGAATCCCGACAACACGGTGCTCGCGACGCTGCAGTACACGGATTCGGTCTACCACAACGCGTGGCTCGAGGATGCGAGCCACGCGATTCTCGACGGCACCTATTACGGCACGCCGGCATTCGACCCGCGCGGCAGCACGATCGTGACGCCGGCGGCCGGCACGGGACCGCTGGTATTCGGGCCCAACGGAATGCTGGAGTCGGGGACCATCGTGCAGCCGCACGGCAGCTGGCTGAACAGTGATTCGCCGAATCTTCAGGACGACATCAACACCGGCTCGGCCGTGCCCGGTGAGCCGTTCGTCAACGATTGCGGACCAGGCTTCACGTGCGCGAGCCAGCAGGATGGCATGTATTTCCAGGACGAGACACGCGACTTCGATCACCGGGAGGGCACGAAGGACTTCTCGGCCGATGTGAAGTGGGACATCACGTCCCGCCTGCACAGCCGCTTCGACGCGCAATACATCAAGGCCTACGTAACCAATAACGACATCCTCGTCGCCACCGGCTCGATGGCGAATTACCAGTACAGCACCAATTCCGACGGCACGCCCGAGATCACCCTGCTGCCCGGATCGAACGTCAACTACGCGCCGGGCGGGCTCTCGAATCCGCACAACTACTGGATTCCCTTCATCCAGGGACACGACGAGAACGACGGCGGCACGGAGCAGGCGTATCGCGGCGACCTGACGTACGATATCAACCCCGGGTCATGGCTGGATTCGCTCAGCACCGGCGTCCGCTTCGCGGACCGCCGGCAGGATGTGCGCTACTCCGCGTTCAACTGGACGCCGATCGCCGCCAGCTGGAATTGCAACGGGCCCGGATTCAATGCCGACAACACGACGCCGGCGCCCTATCCGGCGGGCTGCGGCGGCGGCCAGGCCGAGTTCAACGGCTACGGCGCCGGCATCTGGGGCACCAATAATTTCAGCTCGTTCTACAACGGCAGCGTCTATCCCAACGGAAATCTGGTGTTCATGAACAACCAGACCATCACCGATTTCCCCAAGGTCATCTCATCGCTGAGCGGCGCCGCGACCAACTCGCCGATCCCGCCGGGGTACGTGCAGATCTGCGACCGGCAGGGCACCACGGACTGTTACCTGCCGTCCGAGGTCATGCAGCTCGAGGAGCGGACCAAGGCCGCGTACCTGATGCTGAATTTCGGCGGTGACGATGCGAATATCCTCGGACACGTCAATGTCGTGGGCAATGCCGGCGTGCGCGTCGTGCGGACCGAGGAGATCAGCAGCGGCAGCGACGAGTTTCCCGCGTCCACGGAGCTCACCAGCCTCGCTCCGTGCGGCACCCCACTGTCGGGCGATGACATCGTCAATCCGAGCTGCTATCTGACGCCGAGCATTCTCGCTTTCGCAAACAGTGGCGGTACGCCGAGTACGGTGGAGTACGCCTATACCCACGTGCTGCCCAGCTTCAACGTGCGTTTCGGCCTGGACCCCGAGGACTTCATCCGCTTCGCCTATTCCAAGGCGATGAGCCGTCCGGACATCGGCCTGCTGCGCAACTACGTGCAGATCAACGCGCCGACCATCGATGCGACGGCCAGCTCGCCCTACATCGTGTACAGCTCGCCGACCGCGCCGCACGTCGCGGCGAACGTGGTCGGTTACAACTTCGTCTTTCAGGCCAATACGGCCAACGCCGGCCTTCGGCCCGAGACCGCCGATCAGTTCGACCTGTCCTTCGAGCGCTATTTCTCGGCGACCGGAGCCGCGACGCTCGATCTCTTCTACAAGAAGCTTGCGGACGCGCAGGGAGACGCGCAGTACACGCAGAATTTCACCAATAACGGCTCCACGCAGGCCGTGCAGGTGACCGGCCCGGTCAACGTGAAGGACGGTGGCAAGCTGAGCGGCGCGGAACTCGATTACACCACGTATTTCAAGTTCCTGCCGGGGATCCTCAAGGGGCTCGGCATGCAGGCCACCTACACCTATGTGCATCAGTCCGGCATCAACAACACGAACCTGATCGACAACCCCAACCCGCTCGTCGGCGGACAGGGCTCGTTCGGCGCCGGCGTGAACACGGTGGGAGGCGTGGTGATCGACTCCCACCAGCTCGCGGGCGTTTCGACGAACTCGTACAACCTCGTCGGACTGTACGAGTACGGGCCGGTGGGCGTTCGCCTGGCGTACAACTGGCGTTCGCGCTTCCTCACTGATAACCTCGACTGCTGCATCGGTTTGCCGGTCTTCCAGAAGTCGGCGGGCTACCTCGACGGCTCCCTGCGCTATTCGATCGGCGAGCATGTGGCACTGACGTTCGACGTCGCAAACATCCTGGACACGACTACGGTGTACCAGCAGGAGATCTTCGGCGATTCGTCGGCGACCCCCGGGGCCAAGCCGGTCTACATGGACTCGGCGTGGTCGCGGGTCGGGCGCCGATACCAGTTCGGCATCCGGGCGAAGTTCTGAGCGTGGCTGCGTGAGCGGAGTGTCGGGGATCGCAAACGGCTCAGCGCCGCTGCACATCGTCATCCTGGGCGGAGGAACGGCCGGGTGGATGTGTGCAGCGGCCCTGGTGCGGCAGCTTCCCGCTCCCGACTACAGCGTCACCCTGATCGAATCCGACGAGATCGGTACCGTCGGAGTCGGCGAGGCGACGCTGCCGAGCATCAAGGGATTCAACGATCTGCTCGGCATCGACGAGGCCGATTTCATGCGCCGGACCCGGGCGACGTTCAAGCTCGGCATCGAGTTTCGCGGCTGGGATCGGGAAGGGGAGCACTACCTTCATCCGTTCGGCGCCTTCGGCGAGCCGTGGGGCGGCGTCGAGTTCCAGCACCATTGGCTGCGGGCGCGGCTCGCCGGCCGCTCCTGCGCGCCTCTGCAGGAATACTCCTTCTCGGTGGTGGCGGCCTCGAGCAACGCCTTCGAGCCGCCGGATACAGACGCGAAATCGATCCGCTCGACATACTCTTACGCGTATCACCTCGATGCCGGGCTTTACGCGGCATTCCTGCGTTCCTGGTCCATCGAACGGGGTGTACGGCGAATCGAGGGCCGTGTCGGTGAGGTGCGTCGCCATCCTGAGACCGGCAACCTGACGGAGCTGGTCCTGGTGTCGGGCGCTCGCGTTGCGGGCGACCTCTTCATCGACTGCTCCGGATTCCGGGCGGTGCTGCTCGGAGGCACTCTCGGAGTTCCCTGGGAGGATTGGACTCATTGGTTGCCGTGCGATCGTGCGCTCGCCGTGGCAACGCCGCCCGTCGGTCCGCTGTTGCCCTACACCCGCGCGACGGCACGCCCGGGCGGATGGTGCTGGCGGATTCCGCTGCAGCACCGCACGGGCAACGGATATGTCTTCTCGAGCCGCTTCCTCGGCGAGGAGGAGGCCGCCATGAGCCTGCTCGCGGGTCTGGAGGCGCCGGCGCTGGGCGAGCCGCGCCTGCTGCGGTTCGCGGCCGGGCGGCGCAGATCCGCCTGGTCGGGGAACTGCGTGGCGCTAGGTCTCGCGAGCGGCTTCCTCGAGCCCCTCGAGTCCACCAGCATCTACCTGATGCAGGCGGCCATCATGGACCTCATCCATCTCATGCCGGACCGGCGCGAGGGCGGCATCGATCCGCGACTGGTGGCGGAATTCAACCGGCTCGCCGAGTGGCAGTACGAGCGTATCCGCGACTTTCTCGTGCTGCACTACACGGCCAACCGCCGCTTCGGCGAGCCTCTCTGGGACTTCGTGCGCTCGATGACGCTGCCCGACAGCCTGCGCCAGAAGCTCGAGCTGTTTCGCTCGCGCTCGGCGCTGCCGAACTATGAATACGGACTCTTCAGCCGTGACAGCTGGCTCGCGGTGCTCACGGGACAGGGTGTCGTTGCCGGCGGATACAGCCGCCTCGCTGACGCCCTGCCGCTCGATGTCCTGGAGGCCCGGCTGGCGGAGTTCCACAGCCAGATTCGCACGGCAGTCGCGCGTATGCGTTCGCATGGCGAATACGTGGCCGCGCATTGCACGGCGTCCGGACTCGAGAGCCTGGCGGGGGCGGCGGTATGAGCGGCGAGCGGCCGGTCTCATCCGTCATCGTCCTGGGACGTGACGTCGATCTTTGGCTCACGGCCGCCGCGCTTGGCCGTGCGCTCGGTCCCGCAGGCGTGACGGTTGCGGCCGTGGAGCTGCCGAGTCGGCTCCGCCCGGCGGACATCACCGCAACGTTGCCGCCCCTCGAGGCGCTGCACGCGAAGTTGGGCATCGGGGAGGCGGAGGTCCTGCTCGAAGCGGCGAGTGCCTTCTCGCTGGGGCAGAACTTCGTCACCGGCTCGGCACGGCCGGCGCCATTCTTTCATGCCTGGGGCAGCTATGGTCTGCCGATCGAGGACATCGAGTTCTTCCATATCTGGCGGCAAGCGCGGCAGCAGGGGCTCAACGTGCCGCTGCAGGGCTTCTGCCTCACCGCGGTCGCGGCGCAAAACGGACGCATGCTGGTTCCGGACCGGGCCGCCTACGCGTTCGGCCGCACCGACTATGGCTATCATCTGCACACGGCAGCGTACGCGGGCCTGCTGAAGTCAGTTGCGCAGGCCCATGGTGTCAGGTCTTTCGGAGCGCAGGAGGTCGCGGTCGAGCGCGCGGGCGGGCAGTGCCCGATCGCGGCGCTGATACTCGATGGCTCGCGGCGCCTGCAGGCGGACCTGTTCGTCGATGCGAGCGGCCCGGATGCCGTGCTCCTCGGCGGGGCTCTCGGTGTCCCACTGAGCTCCTGGCGGGAGTGCCTCGGCGCAAAGCGCGTGCTCCGCGCGCGCGCGCCGGCCTTCAGCTCGATACCGCCCTTCGCGGAGATCCGCCTCGGGCCGCACGGTTGGACCGCGCTGCACCCGACGCGGGCCGCGACGGGAATCGTTCACGTATTCGATGCGGGGAGTGATGCGGATCCGGTGGCAGCGGCCAGGAATGCCGCCGCGATCGAGGTCGTGGACACCATGCTGCATGCGGTGGAGCCCGGGATGCGGGCTGCTCCGTGGCAGGCGAACTGCGTCGGCGTGGGGGAGGCGGCCGCCGTGTTCGATCCCATCCATGATGTCGGCATGCAGGCGTTGCAGCTTGGAATCGTGCACCTGCTGACGCTGTTTCCGGGCGGTGCCGACTGCGACGCCGAGCGCCGCGAGTACAACCGGATCATGCGCTCGCGCTTCGAGCGCATCCGTGATTTCCAATGCGCCTTCTATGCCCTGTCGCCCTGCGATGGGCCGTTCTGGCAACGCAACCGCGCGCTGCAGATGCCCGATACGCTGCGACACAAGGTCGCGACATTCCGCGCCCGCGGGCACATCGCCGCCATGGAGGATGAGACGTTCCTTCCCGACAGCTGGCGGATCCTCTTCACGGGCCTCGGCATCCAGCCCGACAGTCTGCCGCCGGCCATCGGCCGGCTGCCGCGGCAGCGGCTGCGGGCGGAGATCGAGCGCGCGCTCGAGCGGATCCGGCGAAAAGTACTCGAGCAGCCGCGACACGATGATTATCTCGCCGGATTCTGCGGCGGCTCCGCGGCCTGACATCCAACATCGGAAGATCCATGCCCGTGGCGCGCCGGTCCCCGATATTGATCCTCGCAGCGGCCGTATCGATGCTAGCGGCGTCGGTGGGCTGCGGCAGTGCGGCCCCCATCAGCGTACCCCTGGACGGCGGCGTTCTCGAGCTATCGCTGATCGGGGACGACGTCCTGCACGTTCACTTCCTCCCGGGCGGAAAGGCGACGCCTGCCACTCTCGTCATGGCGCCAGATGCGCCGACTGCTGCGACGAGTGGTCTTACCGTGACGCGTCTCCGGTCCGGAGCAGTCATGCGCGACGGCAAGGTCCGCGTGGTCTTCGACCGGGCGGCACGTACCCTCGAGATCTTCGACGCCGGCCAGCGCCGACCGCTGCTGGTCGAGCCCCGGCTCGACATTCTGAGCCAAGGCCGGCTGGTGCTGCGATTCGCGCGCGGCTGCGCGCTTTACGGCATCGGCGGTTTCAACATCTATCAGCCACCGAAGGCGGGGCTCCTGCGCCGCGGCATCCAGGTCGCCCAGGCGGGCGAACAGGGCGATGCCGGCGCGCCGCTCGTCTGGAGCACCGCCGGTTTCGCGGTGCTGGTGGACAGCAAGGGCGCCCGGTTCGATCTGCACGCGGCCGGTCTCACGGTCACGAAGCTGTCGCGGCCCGATCCCGATTTCTACCTGATCGCCGGCAGTCCCAGGGCCATCCTGGCCGCGGTCGCCGACTTGAGCGGACATGCGCCGCTCTTTCCCAAGTGGTCCCTGGGCTTCATCAACAGCCAGTGGGGAATCGATCAGGCCCAGCTGCTGCAGATCGTGCACGGCTATCGCTCGCGGCACATTCCGCTCGATGCGTTCTCGCTCGACTTCGACTGGAAGGCGTGGGGGCAGGATCGTTTCGGGGAATTCCGCTGGAACGCGCACAAGTTTCCGGACGGCCCGAGCGGGAAGCTCGGCCGCGAGCTCGCGGATCTGGGCGTGCACCTCATCGGCATCATGAAGCCCCGCATCCACGTGCAGACGGAGGAGGGCAGGTATGCGAGCGAGCATCACCTCTGGGTCGGCAGCGAGAAGCCGAGCATCGATTACTTCTCGCACGAGCTCGTACGGGACCTCGACTTCGACGAGCCGGCGACACGCGCGTGGTTCTTCAATCCGGCGCTCGCGCATAGCTTCGACAGCGGCATCGTCGGCTGGTGGAACGATGAGGCCGACGAGGACGGAGACGATACCGAGTTCCTCAACATGCAGCGGTCGCTCTACGACGGGCAGCGGCGCCACTCCGGCGCGCGCGTCTGGTCGCTCAACCGCAACTTCTGGCTTGGGGCGCAGCGCTATGCCTATGGGTTATGGTCGGGGGATATCGACACCGGCTTCGCGAGCATGGCGGCGCAGCGCCCGCGGATGCTGAGCGCCGTCGACGTCGGCGAGATGTGGTGGGGCATGGACGGCGGCGGCTTTCACGGACATCCGAGTCCGCAGAACTATGCGCGCTGGATCGAGTTCGACGCTTTTGTGCCGATATTCCGGGTACACGGCGATCACGGAGAGCGCCGCCAGCCCTGGCTCTACGGAGCGACCGCGGAGCGCGCTGCGACGCGCGCCATCCGACTGCGGTATGCGCTGCTGCCCTACATCTACTCATACGCCTGGCGGGGCACTCGAGAGGGAATCGGTCTCGTACGGCCTCTGCTCTTCGACTGGCCGCACGATCCGCAGGTGCGCAACGATGCTGCCGCATGGATGTTCGGCGACTGGCTGCTCGTCTCGCCGGTGGTCCGGCAGGATGCGACCGAGCAGCACATCTATCTGCCGCAGGGCGTCTGGACCCGCTGGAGCACGGGCGAGGTGTATCTCGGCGGCAGAACGATCGTCGTGCCCGTGGACAGCAAAACGTGGTCCGACATTCCACTCTTCGTGCGCCAGGGTGGGATCGTTCCGATGGAGCGCGTGCCGGACTATGTCGGCGAACGGCGCGTCACTTCACTGTCGGTGAGTGTGTTCCCGGCTGCGCAGCAGACCTCGTTCGAGTATTACGACGACGACGGCGAGACCTATGCCTACCAGCACGGTGTGTACTTTCTCCAAGGCATTAGCGTGGAGCAAGGCGACCACGCCGTCGACCTCGAGACGGCTGCACCAACAGGGACGTACCGCTCCGACCTGAGGTACTACATCTTTTCCGTGCATCGCACTCTGGCGCGGGGAGCCGAGCTCGACCGCCACGCGTTGCCGGAAGTACAGAGCGTTGTCGCCCTGCGACGATGCGAGCGCGCCTGCTGGGCGATTGGCGGTGACCGCTTCGGCGGCGTCACCTATGTGAAGATCCCGGCCGGTGCGGCCCACCGACTGCAGCTGCAGCTCGCGCAGCGCTGATCCGGCCCGCGCCGCGAACTCCTAGGACGACGGCTCGATGCGGATGCCGCCGCCGGAGGTATGCAGGTAAACCGGTGGGCCGCCGCCGCCGATGGTGGCGTGCAGGTGATCGCTCCCGACACTGCCGCTCACCAACACGGGGAAGTCGCAGCTGACGCTGCCGCCGCTGGTTCCGGCGTCGATCGATGCGTGTGCATCCTTGGGGATCAGAAGTGTGATGCTGCCGCCCGAGGTGGTCAGGTTGATGCCCTGGTTCGACCGCAACTGCGCGGTGATGCTGCCGCCGGAAGTGGCAGCATGGACCTGCCCCTCCTCATTCTGGATGCGAATGCCGCCGCCGGAGGTATCCAGGTCGAGGTCGCCGTTGGAATCCGTGACTTCTATGCCACCGCCCGAGGTGCTCAATTTCGCCGGTCCTTGCAGGTGTTTCCCTTGGATGCTGCCGCCGGAAGTATGCAGTTCGACGGTTCCGGTGACATTCTGCACCACGATGCCGCCTCCGGAGGTGGCCCCGTTTGCTGCGGCATTCAGGTCCCTGATGGCGATGTCGCCGCCCGAGGTGCGCAGCTCCACGGGATAGTCGCGCGGGACCTCGATGGTGAAGTCCACGCGCGTCGAGCCGAAATTGAAACTGAACAGACCCAGCCAGCCGAGCCAACCGTCGTGGGGCCGACGCTCCGTAATCGTCACGCCCGATGGGGTTTGCTCGGCGTCGATACGGAGGCTGTCCAGAAAGGACTCGGAGCCCTCCAGGTCGGCGTGGACGACGACCTGACGGGTATCGCGTCCAACGACTGAAACCGATCCGACATCGGCATTGAACGTGAGGTGACCACCCGCCGGCGCGTTGAGCTGCCTATCGTAGGTCCTGTCGGCCGCGAGCGCGGCGGAGGCTGCGAACGCTGCCGCGAGGACCATCAGAATTCCGGCCGTCGATCTGCCCATGAGCGTGCCTTTGGCAGTGGATCCGCCCCTAGAACACCGATATTGCGGAAAAGTTGCGAGCCGGGGATCTCGGCTATAATCCGCCGGCCAGGGGCGGGAGCCAATGAAGACGATCGCGCTGTTCCGCGGACGCTCGCACTGCATCGGCGGGGCGCTGGTGCCTGCCGCGAAGGCCTGACCGCATGAGGTCGGTGACAGCGGCGACATCGGCGGAGGATCTGATTGCGATCCGCGCACTCCTTGAGCTCGCCGGATTGCCGACCAGCGATCTCGCCTCGGCACAGCCGGAATTCGTCGCGATCCGTGAGGACGGCCTGCTGATTGCAGCGGGCGCGCTACAACGTTTCGGGTCCGCGGCCCTGTTACGATCGCTGGTCGTGTCCCCCGACCGCCGGGGAGCGGGACTGGGAAGCTCCGTGGTGCACGCCCTGGAGCGTGCCGCCCGGCAGGCGAAGATCGAGCGGCTGATTCTGCTCACCCAGACGGCCGCGCCCTTTTTTGCGCTTCATGGCTACAGGGCTGTCGAGCGCGACCAGGTGCCGGCGGAAGTTCAGGGCAGTGAGGAGTTCCGCTCTCTCTGCCCGAGCTCGGCAACCTGCATGGCGAAGCGGCTGGCGTAGCCCGTTGGTTCGCGGCGGCCCACCGCGTTAGTTCATGGTACTCCGGCCGGCGCGGCGTAGCGGGCGCCTCGGCCGAGCGCAGCGCCGGCCTGCCCGAGCCACTGCGCTTCGATCTCGGCCGCGGTCTGCGGGTAGCCGAAGTAGTAGCCTTGCGCAAACTCGCATCCGTAGGCATGCAGCTCGCGGGCCGCGCCCGCGGTCTCCACGCCTTCGGCGACGACGTTCATGCCGAAGCTGTGAGCGAGCTGGATGGAGCTGCGGACGATGCGCTGGTCCGCGGCATCCTCCGTCAGATTGATGATGAAGCTGCGATCGATCTTCAGGGTATGCACCGGCAGCTTCTTCAGGTATGCGAGCGAGGCATAGCCGCTGCCGAAGTCGTCTATGGACAGACGCACGCCGAGAGCACGGATCTCGCTCAGCCGCTTCAGCATGGTGTCCGGGTGACGCATCACCGCGCTCTCGGTCACTTCGAGCTCGAGCAGAGCGGGCTCGACTCCGAGCGACTCCAGCAGCGCATGCACCTTGTCCACGAACCCGCTGTCGAGCAGGTTGTTGGCGCTGATGTTGACGGATACCGGCACGCGGTGCCCGCGGCTGCCCCAGGCGATCACCTGCTCGCAGGCCGCACGCAGCATGTACTGCGCGAAGGGGTGCACCAGCTCCGTGCCGTCGGCCAACGGCACGAATCGCGACGGCGCGATCGGTCCCATGGTGGGATGAGTCCAGCGCGCGAGCGCCTCGAGTCCCATCAGCGCTCCGTCCGCGAGCCGCACCTTCGGCTGATAGGCCACCCTGAGCGCGCCCTCGCGCAGCGCCTTGGCGAGCTCGCTCTGCAGCGCAAGCATCTCCGGGGTGAACTGATCCATCACCTGGTCGTAGCGGCGAAAGGCACTGAGATCCTCCTTCGCCGCGTACATCGCGATATCGGCGCAGCGCAGCAGCTCGCTCGGTGTGCGCGCGTCCCGCGGGTACACCGCGGCGCCGATGCTCGCCGTCAGGTCGAGCTCGACACCGCCGGGCAGGGTCGTGCGGCCGAGGCATTCCTGCAAACGGACGCCCAGACTCTCCAGCACCCACGGCGCCTCCACGCCGCGCGCGAATACAGCGAGCTCGTCGCCGCCCAGGCGCGCGAGGCACGTCTCCGAGTCGCGGAAGCGTCCGCGGAGCCGTTCACCAATTTCCTCGAGCACGCGGTCCCCCGCAGCGTGCCCCAGCGTGTCGTTGATGTCCTTGAAGCGGTTCAGGTCGAGGAGCAGTACCGCGAGCGCATCCGCGGGCGAGGCCGCGATCGCCCGCTCGAGCTCGCGCATGAAACCTTCGCGGTTCTTCAGGCCGGTGAGCGTGTCGTGTTGCGCGAGATACTCCTGCTCGGCGACGTAAGCTCCCTGCCGGTGAAGCGCGCGATGCAGCTGCCATGCGAACAGCAGCACGGCGAGCACTCCGAGTGCGAGCACGACGGCAGGCGCCGCAGCTTCTTCGAGCCACTCGTGGCGCAGGGACGATATCGGTACGCTGGCGCTCACGTAGAGCGGGACCGACTCGCAACGCGCAAAGCCCACGTATCCGAGCCCCGAGGGGACCGAGAGAAACACGCCGCTGCGGCGGTTGCCGACGACGCGCAGCGATTGCGCTGAGACATGGCTGGGGCCGGCCATGAAGGATCCGCTGCCTGGCGCGTAGGAAGCGAGTCGGCGGCCGTCGGTGGTGACCAGACTGACGAAGCTGTCGGGGAGCAACCGCAGACTGTCGGTGCTGGCGATGAGGCGTCGCGCGGGAATGAGCGCGAAGGCAACCGCCCGCTCCCCGGAGCCCGTGCGAAAATTCAGCGTGACGGGCAGATACCGGTCACCGTGCGCCGTGAGCTGAACGAGATATCCGAGATCCAGCCCGGCGCCGTGCGGCTTCAGGACCTCGGCGATGCTCGCCTGCGCGGCAGGAACACCTGACACCGGCTTGCCGGACTGATCGACTACCACCATACGGCGGTCGGCGGTCATGACACCCAGGTAGCTGGAGACCGGGTCGAAGCGCGCCGCTTCCGCGAGCACGGCGGCGATCGGCCCCGACTGCAGCGGGGCTGCGGTCTGCGCCGCGAGGCGGGCGCTGATGCCGCTCAAGCTGAAAGCGGCCTGCTCCAGCAGTCCGTTGATCGAGGTTCCGAGACCGAGCGCCAGATTGAGCACGTTCTCGCGCCCGGAGGCCAGGGTCTGCTGGCGCTCCTGCGCCACGAGGTAAACGGCGGTCCCGGCCAGAAGGAGCAGCGCGAGCACCACGGACAGCCGCGCCCGCCGGTACTCCCGAGTGATGAACCGCCGGTCCGGCCGGGAGCGGCGGCCGGTCGCCCGAGGGCCCGGAATGCTCGCAGCCGTGACGGGCTGATCACCGCTCATTTCGCCATCATCCGCGTTCGGGCGACGACCGCAACCGCCGCCGCCTCAGGTCGGGGTTGTGAGGGCAAATGCCGCCTGATTCTGTGATGCGGTTCCGTGCCCGAAACCGCCCCCGGTAACCCTATCCGGCGGGACGGGTGGCCGCTGCCTCTTCCGGTGGCGCTAAGGCTCGAGCTCCACGCTCCAGGTCACCGGCTCATCGGCCGCGAGAGAGGAGCGAACACTGCAGTACTTGGTGACGGAGAGCTCGACCGCCCGGGCAGCCTTTTCGATCGTGGCTCCCGGCGCCGCGATGCGGAAATGCAATACGGCCGAGGCGAGGCGGCGCGGAGTCGCGTCGACCCGGTTGGCCGCCACGCGCACCTCCAGGGAGCGCACGGGCGTGCGCTGCTTCTGCAGGATCGTCACGACATCGACCGCAGCGCAGGACGCAATGGCCGCCAGCAGCGCATCGAACGGACTGGGCGCCGTCCGCCCATCGCCGTCGATCCGGATCCTGGGCCCGCCGGACCGACCCGCCTCGAAGGCGAGGCCGCCGGCCCACTGCACATCGATCGGCGGATGAGCGATCGTTTCGGAGGAGGAGTCGCTCATGGCTCACCCGACTTCCATGCCGACATCCACGGCACGGTCTGTTTGGAATGATGCTCGGCGCCCAGGATGTGCCGATACAGCTCGGGCTTGCGCGCTTCGCGATAGCGATGACCGCCGGACCTCGCGATCTTCTCATGGGTACAGGTCGCCATCGCAATGTCGTTACCGAGGAGCCTGCATTCGGCGACGATGTCGCCGAAGGGATCGATCACCATGGAGCAGCCGTTTTTCAGCTGATCGTCATCCATGCCGATGGGATTCGAGAACACGGCATAGATGCCATTGTCGTGGGCGCGCGCGGGCAGCCACTTCATCAGCCAGGCACGGCCCTTGGGGCCGTCGAACTCGGCGCGCAGCCGGGCCGCATTGCGCTCGCGGTCGCGCCAGAGCGCGGGATCGACGAAACCCGCGCCCGGACGCGGTGACGGCGTGCACATGGTCACGTGCGGCATGAAAATCACCTCCGCCCCCAGGAGTGTCGTGGCGCGCACGTTCTCGACCACGTTGTTGTCGTAACAGATCAGAATGCCGCACTGCCAGCCCTTCAGCTCGAAGACGGTGTATGCGTTGCCGGGCTGCACGTGCGGATTGATGAAGGGATGGATCTTGCGGTGCTTCGCGATCACTCCGTTCGCGTCGACGCAAACGTAGGCCTTGTATACCTCGCCATCCGGGCCGCGCTCGAAGAGTCCCGCCAGCACGGCGATGCGATTGCGGCGCGCGGTCGCGGTGAGCGCCGCGATGCTGGCGCCGCCGGGGATGACTTCGGCCAGGCTCCAGAGCTGCTCCCGCGATAACCGCCGCGCAAAGCTGTATCCTGTGATCGAGCATTCATGGAAAGCGATCGCATCCGCCCCCAGGCGCGCGGCGCCCGCCGACAGTTCCGCGATCACGGCCAGGTTGAATGCCTTGTCGGCGCTGCGATTCTCGAATTGGGCGGTCGCGATTCTGAGCTCTGGCGGCATTGTCGGGAGTGCCTGAAAGGATGCCTCGACGGCCGCATCAGTTTGGCATGGGCATGCAGCGGACACAAACCACTTTGGGGAGTTCACAGATGAGCAGCCGTCGTCTCCTGTCGCGACTCGGGTTCCTGTTGTTCGTGCTGGCGTGCGTGCCGGCGGGTGCGCTCGCTGCCGACGCGCCGGGCGGTGGCGGCAATCTCCACCAGCTCGACGTCTCCGCCGGCCGCTGGGTGTATCACGGCCATTTCATCGGGCGCGGCGGCAAGGGGGCGGGCGCGTGGACCTGGCACGAGGACTGCCGCTGGTCGGACAACCGCGTGTTCATGCTCTGCAGCTTTTCCAACACATGGGCCGGACGGCACGTGGACTCGGAGGTCGTCGATACCTATGACCCCCAACACAACACCTTCTGGCACTACGAGATATTCGACAGCGGCGACTCCGCCGGCAAGCCGTTCGCCGCGAGAATGCGGATCGACGGCGCCATGCGGGTGGAGACCTGGACCGACAGCCGCAAGGGCAGGTCCGTTCGCCGGCGGATCGTTTACGAGTTCACTTCCCCCGACGAGGTCACGGTGCGGTTCCAGGAATCGAGCGACGGCTCTCACTGGCAGACGACCGCGATCGGGACGGGCGAGAAGACGGGCACCTGAACGCGCGCCGCGCCAGGCCCACGAGCGTCATGAGCGCTTGCCGCGCAACGCCCGGAAGCGGCCGGTCGCGGAAACCTCCTCACGCAGCGCCTGCGCCGTCCAGAGCGTGTTGCGGCGGGCCACGAAGGAGCTCTGCGAGAGCTCTTCGAGAGAGCGTGCGGCGGCGAAGAGGAATCCCTGCCCGGCGACGCAGCCGAGTTTGAGCAGCGCCGCGACCTGCGGCTCGAGCTCGATTCCCTCGGCCACCGTGTCGAGTCCCAGCGTCTCTCCCAGAGTGATGACCGCCTTGGCGAGCTCCGGACCGTCGTCGGAGCTGGTCAGGCCGCTGACGAACGAGCGGTCTATTTTCAGGATGTCGATGGGGAAGCGGTGCAGGTAGGCGAGGGATGAGTAGCCGGTGCCGAAGTCATCGATCGCGAGCTTCACTCCGAGCCGCTTGAGGCGGTGGAAGCGCTCGAGATTGACCTCGGTGTTGTACATCATGGTGCTTTCGGTCAGCTCGATGACGAGATTGCCGGCCTCGAATCCCGAGTGCTCCAGTGCCGCGCAGATGTCATTCACCAGCTCGCCGTGCTGGAGGTGGCGGGCCGATATGTTCACCGCCAGCCGCAATCCCCTGGCGCCGGCGATCGAGTGGCGCCAGGCGCAGATGTCGCGGCACGCCTGCTTCAGCACCCAGCGCCCCAGGGCCGGGATCTGTCCGCATTCCTCGAGCACCTGAATGAAGCTGGCGGGCATCAGCACGCCGGCCTCGGGGTGGCGCCAGCGCACCAGCGCCTCGACGCCGAGCAGGATGCGGGTGCCGAGGTCCACGATCGGCTGGTACTCGAGGAAGAACTCTTCCTTGGCCAGTGCGCGGCTGATGTCAGCCTCGAGCCGCAGCCGCTCGCGCAGCACAGTCTGCATCTGCGGCTGGAAGATGACCTGGCGGTTCTTGCCGGCCGACTTCGCGTGGTACATCGCCAGGTCGGCGTTGCTGAGCAGCGCCCTGGCGGTCGTGTCGGCGGCTGAGAACGCCACCCCGATGCTCGCGGTCACCCGAACCTCGCGGCCATCGAGCGAAAAGGGAGCGCCGAGCGATTCGATCAGGCCGTCCGCGATGCGCTGCGCCTCCGCGGCCGTTTTGACACCTTCCAGCAGCACGCCGAACTCGTCGCCGCCGAGTCGCGCGACCGTATCGGAAGACCTGCTCGATTGCACGATACGCAGCGCGACGGCCTGCAGCAGCCGATCGCCCGCGTCATGCCCCAGCGAGTCGTTGATGTTCTTGAAGTTGTCGACATCGAGGAACATGACGGCGGCGAAGTTCTCACCGCGCTGCGCCCGGGTGAGCGCATGCTGCACGCGGTCGCGAAACAGGTTGCGGTTCGCGAGCAGCGTCAGCGGATCGTGGAAGGCGAGCTGGCGCAGCTTTTCCTCGAGCACCTTGCGCTCGCTGATGTCCCGCAGGTTGAGCGCCAGGCCGCGCACCGCGGGATCGTTGCGCAGATTGCTGCCCACGGCCTCGATCACCCGCCCCGCGCGCTCGATCCGCAGCTCGACCGGACCCACCGTACCGGAAGTCGTGCGGTCGATCTCCTCGAGAAAGCCGCGCAGCCGCTCGCCGTCGTCCCCGCCCCAGAGCATCGCCAGGTCCTTGCCGGTGATCTGCTCGGGCTTGAGGCCCAGAGTGCGCGTCGTCGCGGGCGAGGCGAAGCGCACCACCCCGTCCGCGCCGATGATCATGATCACGTCCGAGGCGTTCGCGATCAGCGATGCGTAATGCTGCTCCGCCATGCGAAGCACCGCTGCCTGACGGAACATGAGCAGCAGGGTAAGCGCGAACACCACCCCGATCATCAGAGTCGCCTGACCGCCGAGGCCGCCGCGACTGAGATAGATGAGAACCAGAAATGCGGCCGCCATCGCCGCGTACGGCATGGATCGCGCCAGCGCGCCGGAGGTGCGCGAGGTCTCGCGGCGAGGCATGCCGAGCGCGCGCATCTGCTCGCGCCCGGCGGCCGTCATCGGCAGGTAGCAGATGAGGTATATGACATCCTGCACGCCTCCCGGCATGTAGTAACCGCGGACCTTGCCGAGCGACCAGAAGATGTCGCCCAGAAACATGGTCGCGAAGCCGACGAGGAGCAACAGCGGAGTGCGCCAGCCGCCGTCGTCGCTCGACCCGGTGAGCAGCGAGACGCCGAATACGAGCAGGCAGAAGCTGTCGAGTGCCAGGTACGCCTCGCTCAGGGCTTCCTTGAGGATTCCCAGCTGGGCATGCATGGCGGCCGGCTCGACCACCAGGTACCAGAAGAAAGCGCCGAAGCCGATGACGAAGATGGCGGTATCCAGGCAGAGCTGGATCCAGGTGAGGCGCACCGCCGCGGCCCGGATCAACCAGAGTGCCGCGGCCGCGAGCGGCAGATAGAACGCGCAGTAGAGAAAGTCGGAGGGTCCCGGGAAGGGATCCTGGCCGACCAGCCAGGAGACCAGGCCGACGAAGTCGCCGACGAAGTAGATGGCAAGCGCGGTGGTCAGCGACCACCATGCCGAGCGGAGCGGACCCGGGGCCATGCGCCGCGCGGTGGCCGTGGCAACGCAGATGAAGGCGATTTCGGCCGGCAGCTTGTAAGTGAGACCGACGTAGAAGATAACCGTAGGTCCACCGAGGCCACTCAACATCCAGGCCGCGCCAACGGCGACGTAAATCGCGAAAGCGACGAGAAGTCGGTTCACCCAGGCCGGTGCGACCGCCGGGCGAAGCAAGCGTGCGGATACTGCGATGTCCATGTCTGCTGTCTGTGTACGTGCCTCGGGCACAGGTCCAGGCGCAGGCGCGGCTCCAACCCGTGTGGAGCTATCGGCGGCAAATTTACGGCAAACGCCGCGATGTCCGCGAGCGGCGGCGCTCCCTGCGTGACGCAGTTCTCGGCGGGAGGGCGCGAATTGTGCGCCCGCGTCACATACCGCGCCCGTGCGGTCAGGCGCGCGAATAGGTGCCGGTCATCATGCCCATGGCTATCGCATGGGTCGTCAGAAAATCGATCATCGCCGTGCGGCCCGGCGTGGATTGGAATTGTGCCGGTGCATCGAGCGCGAAGAGCTCGAACGCGTAGTGGTGCAGACCGTGACCGGAGGGAGGATCGGGCGGCAGATAGTTGCGCAACAGATAGGAGTTGCGCCCCATGGGAGGACCTTGCGGTGGATGTCCGGCGCTGGACAGGGCGCCTTCGGCTATCGCACCTTCAGTACCGCGCAGCCTCCAGGCCATGGCGTGCAGCAGAGGGTGCGGCATCGGAGCGTCCGGATCCTCTATGAGCAGCACCAATTCCGCGGTCCGGGCGGGAGCGCCGCGCCACTCGAGCGGCGGCGAGAGACCGGGGCCGTCCGCGGTGAAGCGCGCAGGCAGCGGCCCGTCGTCGACGAATGCCGGGCTGCTGATGGCGATCGCAGCCGGAATGCCGGCCAGCCTGTTGTACACCAATCCTCTGGTGCCGGCCCGCATGCCGCCCATCGCGCGGCCCAGGCTCGATGGTATCTTCTCGAGCATGACCAGTCCTCGCGGCCTTCCGAAGTGCCATAGTCAAGCGCCCACGCGACGGCGGGTTCCCGGAACGCCGGAATTTCCTCGATAGGAGCCGGTCATGCCGAGCTTACGAACAGTGGCGGCGCTCCTGAGCGGCCCACGGCTGTACCTGCTGCCGCGCGGGACCGAAGAGCGCGGCAATCGCCGTCCGCGCGATCCGCGGCTGGCGGCGCTCATCGGATTGCTCATCGCGCTGCTGCTCGTGGTGGGCGGGCTGTTCCTGGTCCGCCAGCTGGGCCGGATGGGGCGACTGCAGGACTGCGTGATGTCCGGTCGCAGCAACTGTGCGCCGATCGATCCGGATTCCCCGGGCGGCTGATCAGTAGGGCGGCGCGCTGCGCGCCCGTTGCGTCCGAGCGGCTTCGGTCCACCAGGCCAGATCGTCCGCGAAGCGCCCGAAGGCGCGCTCGAGTGCGGCGCCTGGCTCGCCGATGGGCTCGGCGGCCTCGGTCAACACATTGCCGATCGGACCCACCGCGAGCGTGCTCGAGATCACGATCATTCCCATCTCCGAAAGGATGTTGCGCCAGGCGAAGGCCGATCGGGTCCCGGCGAGCCGGCCGGCGGAATAGCTGGCAATTGCCGCCGGCCGCCAGAACCATTCTTCGAGGTAGTGATCCGTCAGATTCTTCAATCCCGGCTGCACGCCCCAGTTGTACTCGCCGACGACGAAAACGAAAGCGTCGGCCTGGCGGATGCGGGCACCCAGTCGGGCCATCGCCTCGGGAGCGCTGCCCGGCGCGAATTCCTTGAACATCCGATCGAGCATCGGCAGGCCGACTTCCCTGGCATCGATCAGTTCCGCGTCCGCGCCCCGGGAGCGCAGGCCACCGACGAGGTAGTCGGCGAGCCGGATGCCCCGGCGCTCCGATCGGTAGGAGCCATAGAACACCAGCACGCGGTGAGTCATAGTTGACCTCCCTCAGGGGTGCTCAGTCTTGGCCGGATGGGATCAGCGGTCACATGATGCCACGGCTGGAGGTGCATATGAGAGCTCAAGATATCCGTGCGGCATTGGATCGGCACTGGGCGGCGTCCGATGCCAGCGACTTCGAGACCGAGCACGACATCTATCTCGACGATGCGGTGCTGGAATACCCGCAGTCAGGCGAGCGGATCCGCGGCCGGCGCAACATCCAGACCACGCGCGCCAGGCAGCCGAGCCGCAAGCGCTTCGCCGTGCGGCGAATCATCGGCAGCGGTGATCTGTGGGTGACCGAGTTCATACTCACGTACGACGGTAAGCCTTCCTACACCGTGAGCATCATGGAGTTCAGCGGTGACAAGGTGGCGCAGGAAACGCAGTACTTCGCGGATCCGTTCGAGGCCGCCGCGTGGCGCGCTCAGTGGGTCGAATCGACGCCCACCACTGGATGAACCGCATCGCGCCAGGCCTCCGTGCCGCCATCGAGCGCGCGGCAGCCGCCGGTCGCGATGCTCGAAGATCCCGGTTTCAGCCTCCCCATCGGCGCGGGCGCGTTGTCGATCTCAATGAGAACGAGACCGCATGAAAATTCTCGACCCTGGGACAGTCCGCCGCAAGGGCGGCGCCGTGCGCCGCCGTGATCGCCACCACCGCGCAGCCGGCTGCCTTGGCGGCCAGGATGCCGGCGGGCGCGTCCTCGAATACCAGACAGTCCGCGGCGCGGGCGCACAGGCGCTCGATCGCCAACAGGTAGCCCTGCGGATGTGGCTTGCCGATCGACACGTCCTCCGCGCCAACCAGGATCTCGGGAACCGGCAGGCCCGCCGTGCGCAGGCGGCGCGCAGCCAGCTCGCGGCCCGCGGATGTCACCACGCCCCAGTCCCCCGCGGGGATCCAGCGCAGGAGCTCCAGAGCGCCCGGGATCGCGCGAATATCCTCGACGTCAGTGCTTTCGTCCTCCTCGAGCTCGCGCGTCTCGCGGTCGACATCCATGCCCTCGGAGGCAAACAGGCGCACCACCTCGTGCGTGCGCCGCCCGTGCGATTCGGCCAGGATCCGCTCGGCCGGGATGTCGTGTTTGAGCCCCCACCTGCGCCACGCGCGCTCCACCACGACATGGGAATCCACCAGCGTGCCGTCCATGTCGAAAATCACCTTATCGTAGATCCGCTCCAACGAGACCGTATTCGACATCGGCACACTTCTCCATCAGCGGAATGGCTGGGTGCTCATGGCATGGGCTGGGTTATGCTATACGAGAATCGGAGCGTCGACGATCGAGGTGGAATGACCGATGGCCAAAGCATATTGGATCGCCTTCTATCGCCAGGTGCGGCGCCCCGATGCGCTCGCGGCGTACGCGAAGCTCGCGGGTCCGGCCCTGGAAGCCGCCGGCGGGCGCATGTTGGCCCGAGGTGTGGCTGCCGAGGTGCACGAGGCAGGACTCGCACAGCGCACGGTGCTCATCGAATTCGACAGCCTGGCGAAAGCGAAAGCGGCTTACGAGAGCCCCGCGTACCAGGCGGCGCTTGCCGTGCTGGGCGATGCGGTCGAGCGGGACATCAGATTCGTGGAGGCGGCAGGCTGAGCGCCGCTCAGCTGCCATCCGGCTGCGGCTCGACTGCCTCGCTCATCCCGTCCAAAGATAGAGAGGGGCGCAGGCGTCCGCGGCGCTGGTGTATAAGGTGTGCGTGCGCGGCTTCACGAGGTGTTCGACATGAAACGTTTGCTGCTCGGTACGCTCCTGATGGGCGTCGCGGTCGTGCCGGCCATGGCGTCCCTGAAAGCGGGCGATTCGGCTCCGCAGTTCACGGCGCAAGCCTCGCTGGCAGGCAAGACGTTCAAGTTCTCGCTCAAGAAGGCCCTGCAGAAGGGGCCCGTGGTCGTCTACTTCTATCCTTCCGCGTACACGGGCGGCTGCGACCTCGAGGCGCACACCTTTGCCCAGGACAGCCAGCAGTTCGCGACCGCGGGCGCCACCATCATCGGTGTGTCACTGGACAGTATTCAGCGCCTCAACAGCTTCTCCGCGGACCCCAACTACTGCGCGGGTAAATTTCCGACGGCGTCCGATTCGGGCGGTGCGATCTCGAAGTCCTACGATGTCGACGTTCACCAGGGGCCCCCCGGCCTGAAGGACGTCCGCGGTGTCGAGATCGGTCACGGATTCGCGGACCGGACGACTTTCGTCATCGCCCGCGACGGCAGGATCGTGAGCGTCATCAGCAACGTCTCACCCGACCAGCACGTCGCGAAAGCGCTCGCGGTGGTGCAGAAGCTGCGGGCGAAAACCGCGGGCGCGTGAGGCTTACCGGCCGGCGACCCCACGGATCCCGAGCTGACGGCCCGAGCTCGTGCGCGCGAGCCGTGATCGGGGCGGGAAGCGCGGCAACGCGAGCCATTCCCGCGGGCACCCTTGCCGCCGGCAACGCGTGTCGGGTCATCCGCGAGGTAATGCCGGACACGTGAGTTGGATGCGTTCCACGAAGCCTGTCTGACGTACGAGGCTGTCCTGGACATCGCCCAGCAGAACGTCCCCGCCGGGCTCGGGGTCACTTTGCCGGCGACCAGCGTCCGGCCGAAATCTTCCGGATTGCCTGCCCTTCCCAGGTTCATCGTGGTCAGCCTCTTCAGGCCACTGCCATCGGCTCGCATCGCCCACCAATCGGTGCCGAGACGCAGCTGTAACGAGCGGCGCCGCTCACCCTGTGTCGACATGAATACCACCCAGCCATCGGTTGCCGACGACCGCCGGCCATGTTTCTTTGCGTTGCAAAGTAACATCGGATAGCATCATCGGCACCCGCGTCATGGGACCGTCATGGATTCGATCGCTGTCAGTGCCGATTGTGTCGTGGTCGGGGCCAGCTTCTCCGGGCTCGCGAGCGCATTCGCTCTCGCCCGTGCCGGCCTGAAAGTCACCGTCCTGGAGAAGAAGGCGGATCCTGGATCGAAGCTGCACACCACCGGGATCATCGTGAAGGACGCGATCGATCGGATTGCGCTGCTCGACACACTGCCGAATTCCCTGGTGCGCCGCATCCCCGGCGTGCGGCTGTATGCGCCAAACCTGCGCTATGTCGACCTCGAAGCGCCGGGCTACTACTTCCTCGCGACCGATACGCCGGGCGTTCTGCGATGGCTTGCCGGTCAGGCCGAGAATGCCGGTGCGACTATCGCCTATGACAGCGTATTCACCGATGCGCAACGCGTGCGAAGCGGTTTCAGCGTGCACGGCTTCGGCATGACGCGCTTCCTGATCGGGGCGGACGGTCCGTGCTCTCGCGTGGCGAGCACCCTGGGCTTGGGGACCTGCACCCGATTCCTCGCGGGCATCGAATATGAATACGCCGGCGCGCAGCTCGCAGTGCCGGACAAGCTGCATTGTTTCGTCGATCGCCGCATTGCGCCCGGCTATATCGGCTGGGTCTTCGCCGGCGTCGACTCCGTGCAGGCTGGAGTGGCACGGCGACCGGAAGGACGTGGAGCGTTCAAGCCCCGCGAGGCGATGGCGGCGTTCCTCGCAAAGATCGCGCCGGCGATCGACTTGCGCGGCAGGAAGCCGACTGGCACACGCGCGGGGCTCATCCCCTGTGGCGGAGTGGTCGCTCCGGCCGCCACGTCCCGGGCACTGCTCGTGGGCGATGCGGCCGGCATGGTCTCGCCCGTGACGGCCGGCGGCATTCACACCGCCCTGCAGCACGGCCTGGCAGCCGGTTACGCCGTGGCGGACTTCTTACAGGGGCGAGCGGCAGACCCCAGCGGGTGGTTCGTCCGGTCATATCCGAAGTTCCGCCTGAAGCGCGTGCTGCGATTCCTGTTCGATCGTTTCCAGAGCGACGTCGCATTCAATGCGTTGCTTGCAACGCGGCCCATGCGGTTGGCGGCCGGTATCGTCTACTTCCATCACAAGGGCGCATTTGCCCGTGCCCGGCGCCTGGACCGCACGCTTGCATTGCCGCCGCTGCGGGACGTGCCACCTTAGAGCCAAGGATCGGCTTCTGCGGCCGGCCAGAGTACACTCGTTTTGGTACGATCGCCGTCAGCGACCGCGTCGTCGCCTTTGTGAGCCGCGTATGAGCTACATCGATGCAACCCTGGTTCCCGGAGAGTCCGTCGTCTACCAGACTCGCCTGCATTGGATCGTGATGCTGCGACACATTCTCCTCGGGTTGCTGCTGCTCGCCGGCGCGGGCGCGCTGCTGACCTATCTCCTCAAGCACCCACCGTCGGGCAGTACCGGCGAACATCTTGCAAAGGGAGGCGCAATCGCCCTGCTGGTGCTGGGCATCATCGCGATCGTCGCCGGCATAGTACGCCGGCACGCGACGGAGATGGCCGTGACCACCCGCCGCGTCGTGATCAAGCAGGGTCTCGTGGACCGCAAGACCATAGAGCTGCTGCTGAACAAGATCGAGACGATCGAGGTCAATGAGCCCATGGGCGGCAGGATGTTGGGCTATGGAAGCATTACCCTGGTTGGAACGGGCGGCACCTCGGAGCCGTTCCACAAGATTTCGCATCCGCTGCAGTTCCGCGGCGCGGTGCAGCAGCAGCTCGAGAAACTGTCCGCGGGTACGGCGTTGCCGCCGAATGTGGAGACACGATCGTGACACAGAGCAGCCCAAAGCTGTCAGCGCAGTTGCGCAGCGTACTGCGTATCGTAGCGGCGCTGCTGTTCGTGCAGCACGGCTCTGCGAAGCTCCTGCATGCTCCGTATCAGGCGATGTTTGCCCACGTGCAGCTGATGTCGCTCATCGGGATCCAGGGAGTGCTCGAGCTGGTCGGCGGCGGGCTGCTGGCCCTCGGACTCTTCAGCCGGCCCGTGGCTTTCATACTCTCCGGGGACATGGCGGTCGCGTTCTTCATGGCGCATTTTCCGAAGAGCTGGCTGCCGATCCTCAACGGCGGCGATCTCGCGGTCCTGTTCTGCTTTACGTTTCTGTACTTGTGCGTGGCAGGACCCGGTCCCTGGAGCCTGGACGCGCTCCTGCGCTCTCGCCAGGGCAGCGGCGGTTGATCGAGCGCGCGGCGAAGGCGACCGGCTGAGCTACCCGTCAGCGGTTCGCGGCTCACTGCGGTCGGCGCGCACAGTACTGGGAGAAGACTCCCAGCTCCACACGCCTGCTGATCTCCACGAACCCGGCTGCTGCGAGCGCGGCGGTGATCAGCGGTGGCGCGACACAGGCTTCGATGGTGTCCCAGTAGTAGCGCATGAGCAGCGGAGTGTCGCGCTCTCGGGCCAGCATGCGCGCCGCCCACGGGACCAGCGTTCGCATGTAAGTCTTGAGCAGCGCGCGGCGCCAACGGCCATCGGGGCTCGAGATCTCGAGCAGGCAAAGTCGGCCGCCGGGACGCAGCACCCGTTGGAACTCCCGGAACGCCAGCGACAGATCGCTGATGTGGCGCAGGGCATAGCCCATGCAGAGAAAATCGGCCGCGCCGTCGGCGGCCGGTATCGACTCGGCGCGTCCGTCGGCGAGCCGCACGCCCGTCATGGCGCGTGCGTTGGCCAACATCGCCGCGCTGGGATCGACCCCGAGCACGCTGCCCCGCGGACCCACCAGGCGCGCTGCCTCCCGCGCCACCAGGCCGGTGCCGGTTCCCACATCGATGACCCGCATACCCGACTGCAGGCCGGCCGAGCTCAGCGCGCGCCGCCGATACCAGGATCCCGAGCCCATCGCCATGAGACCCTCGATGCGCTCGTAGTCCAGGGCGGTGCGGTCGAAGAGCTCCACCACCCACGCACAGCGTTGCTGGTCCTGACCGTAATAGCTGCGCAGCGGCGCGTGCGGTACATGGACGGGGCCGACGGAGCTCTGTACGGGCGACGGCATGGCCGGACATTATGCATGGTGCCGGGTGCGTCGGCCACGCTACCGATGCCTCCAGCCCATGATTGTCGTTACGCTTCAGCGCCGATACGATGGCAACCATGAGAGCAGATCCCCCTGGTCGCACTGGCCGCCCGCCTCGAGGATCAGCCCCATGAGCATCACATCATCGCCCGCTGCGGTACAGACCCGCTTACTCATCGACGGCGAGCTGGTCGTGGGGGAAGGACCGCAGGAGCGGATCCTGGACCCGGCGACGAGCCGGGTCATCGCGTCCGTGGCGGAGGCCTCCGCCGAGCAGCTCGAGGCCGCGGTAGCCGCTGCGGAGGCGGCATTCGCGACCTGGTCGCAGACGACGCCGGCGAAACGCTCGCGCCTGCTGCTCGAAGTCGCTGCGCACCTCGAGACCGAAGCCGACGCGTACGCGGAGTTGGAATCGCTGAACACCGGGAAGCCACTGACGGCGATGCGCCAGGACGAGATGCCTCCCATCGCCGACGTGTTCCGCTTCTTTGCCGGCGCAGCGAGGGTACAAAGCGGGCCGGTGGCCGCGGAGTATGTGACCGGCCATACCAGCATGATCCGCCGCGATCCCGTCGGAGTCGTGGGCTCGATCGCGCCTTGGAACTACCCGCTGATGATGGCGGCGTGGAAGCTCGCCCCGGCGCTTGCCGCAGGCAACACAGTGGTGCTCAAGCCTTCCGAGCAGACCCCCCTGACCGTCCTCAAGCTGGCGGTTGCGTTCCGCGAGCTTCTGCCCAAAGGCGTTGTCAACATCATCACCGGAAGGGGAGAGACGGTAGGCGCGCCGCTCGTCGCGCATCCGCGCGTACGAATGGTATCCCTGACGGGCGATGTGGCGACAGGTCAGAAGGTGCTCGCCGCGGCTGCCGGGAACCTCAAGCGCACCCACCTGGAGCTCGGCGGCAAGGCACCGGTCATCGTTTTCGATGACGCCGATCTGGACGCGCTGGCCGCTGGAATGCGCGTTTATGGTTACTACAACGCCGGACAGGATTGCACTGCAGCCTGTCGGCTGTACGTCGCGGCCTGTGTATACGAGCGCGTCGTCCAGGACGTCACTGATGGGGCCAGGAACCTGAAAGTCGGCGCGCAGAAAGTCCCATCGGTGCAGATGGGTCCGGTGATCTCGGCCGAGCAGCGCGATCGGGTGAGCGGGTTCGTGGAGCGTGCAGGGGCCTCCAGGCATGTGACGATCACGACCGGTGGGCGGGCGCGTGCCGGTGAGGGATTCTTCTACGAGCCCACGGTAATTGCCGGCGCGCGGCAGGATGATGAAATCGTGCGGCGTGAGGTCTTCGGTCCCGTGGTAACGCTGACGCGTTTCACCGACGCCGAAGAGGCGGTCCGCTGGGCCAACGACTCGGAGTACGGCCTTGCCTCATCGGTGTGGACGCGCGACATCTCCAAAGCGATGAAGGTGGCCGCGCGGTTGCAGTACGGCTGCACCTGGGTCAACACCCATTTCTCGATGGCGCGGGAAATGCCGCACGGCGGCTTCAAGCGCTCCGGGTACGGTAAGGATCTCTCGGTCTACGCCCTGGAGGATTACACTGTACCGCGGCACGTGATGATCAAGCTGTAAAGGCGGCCCCGTGGCCGCGAGTCGTCCAGGCTGACGATAGTCGAGCGCATCGGCCAGAAACCATATCCGGGGTATCCATGTCCCAGACCAGCCTCAACGTCAATGGCGTCGATCATGTCGTTGATGCGCCACCTGAGAGCGGACTTTTGTACGCCCTGCGCGACGGTCTGAAATTGCGCGGTCCGAAATTCGGTTGTGGGCTGGGAGAATGCGGTGCCTGCACCGTTCTGATGGATGGGACGGCGATCCGGTCCTGCATCACTCCGGTGTCGGCCGTCGGCAAAGCGAGGATCGTCACCCTCGAAGGTCTCGGCACGCCCGCGAGTCCTCATCCGCTGCAGGCCGCATTCATCGCGGAACAAGCCGCCCAGTGCGCGTACTGCATCAACGGCATGATCATGCAGGCGGTATCCCTCTTGAAGGAGAACCCGCGACCCAGCCGCGAGGACATCAAGAAGGCACTGAATGGCAATCTCTGCCGCTGCGGCACGCACATGCGGATCGTGCGCGCCATCGAGCGGGCAGCGGGGAGCATGCGCGAATGAACGCGTGTGAAGCCCCGCCTTTCGATCCGCCGCTGAGCCGGCGCAGCTTCCTGCAGTCGATGGGCGGCCTGGTCATCGCCTTCAATCTCTTTGGCGGGGCCGTGGCGGCAGCGGGAACGGAACAATCCACGGCAACCCCCGAGGCAGGCAATCTCGATGCATGGCTCGCGGTTCGCCCCGACAATACGGCGACGCTGTTCACCGGCAAGATCGAGACGGGGACGGGCGTGCAGACCGCCCTGGCGCAATTTGCCGCCGAGGAGCTCGATTTTCCTTTCGAGCGGCTCGATGTGGTGATGGGAACGACTTCGCTCACCGTCGATCAGGGCCCGACGTATGGCAGCATGACCATCCGCTATGCCGGCCCGCAGATCCGCCATGCCGCCGCCGCCGGCCGGCAGGCACTGCTCGATCTTGCCGCACGCCACTTCGGCGTTCCGGCGGGTCAACTGGTTGCCGCACGAGGCACCATTTCCGTGGCGGGCTCGCCTGACCGTGCCATCACTTACGGCAAGCTGGTGGATGGGAAGCGCATCGATGTCGAGATCGGCAGCAGCGGTACGGGCTTTGACCTGAAGGTTGCGCCCGAGGCGCGCACCAAAGACCCGGCTGCGTACCAGGTCGTGGGTCGTTCTCTGCAGCGCAAGGACATTCCCGCCAAGGTCACGGCGCAATTTACTTACGTGCAGGATGTCCGGGTCGAAGGCATGTTGCACGGCCGGGTCGTGCGTCCCTATGGGGTCGGGGCCACGTTGCAGAGCGTGGATGGCAGCAGCCTCGAGCGGATTCCGGGCTTCGTGCAACTGGTGCGGCGGGAAAATTTCTTAGGGGTGGTTGCCGAGACCGAGTGGGCCGCGATCCAGGCGGCGGCGAGGCTCGGATCACAGCTCAACCCCGCCGGTCCGGAAGACGGCTTGGCCAAGTGGTCGCATTGGAACGGCCTGCCGGAAATGAGCGAGCTCTGGGACACGGTGCGCAAGAGTGCCGGCCACGATGATTCGGTCGCCCACCAGGGATCCGCGGCCAAGGCATTCGACCACGCGGCCAAGACGTTGGAGGCAACGTATCTGACACCCTTCCAGATGCACGGCTCGATCGGCCCTTCCTGTGCCGTCGCCGATGTGAAGGGCAATCGTGCGACGTTCTGGTCAGGCACGCAGATGCCGCACGATGTGCGGCGGGATATGGCGCGGCTGCTCGGCATTCCCCTCAGTCACGTCGAGGTTCGCTGGGTCGAAGGATCGGGCGCTTACGGTCGCAATGGTCTGGAGCACGTGGTCGCCGACGCTGCGATCATGTCCCAGGCCGTTCGCCGGCCGGTGCGCGTTCAGTGGATGCGCTGGGATGAGCATGGCTGGGAGCCAAAGGGGCCGCCCCTGGTCCAGGATCTGCGGGGTGCTCTGGATGAGCAGGGACGGGTGATTGCCTGGCAGCATCGCGTCTGGCTTCCCACCTTTACCGACACGCATTTGATCGGCGCGGCACTGATAGGCAGAGGGGACATTGGGACGACCGGGATGGGACAACCCGCGGTCCAGTACGACTACACCTTCGACAGTTCCGATGTCACCTTCCACGATGAAGGCCGGGTCGGACTGATGACTTCATGGCTGCGCTCCCCGGCGCAGTTCGAAACGACTTTCGCGATGGAGTCGTTCATCGACGAATTGGCGGCCGCGGCGAAGCGGGACCCGCTCGAGTTCCGGCTCTCGCATTTGCAGGATCCGCGGGCGACCGGTGTGCTGAAAGCTGCCGCCGAGGCGTATACCTGGAATCCGCGGCCGGCGCGCGGCAGGGCCGGTGGTGGCGGGCAGCTCACTCATGGCCGCGGGATCGCCTGGGTCAACCGCGACGATACCCGCGTAGCGACGATCGCCGACGTTACCGTCGATCGCAACACCGGGCAGATCAGGGTCGGGCGCGTCGTCGTGGCGCACGACTGCGGCCTGGTGATCAACCCCGACGGTCTGCGCAATCAGATCGAAGGCAATGTGATCCAGTCGCTCAGCCGTACGCTGCACGAGGAAGTCACTTTCGATACCGCGCATGTCACCAGCCGGGGCTGGGCCGGCTATCCGATCCTGCGCTTCGAGGAGATTCCCGACCGCATCGACATCGTGCTGGTCAACAACGAGCCGCATCAGCCCTCCACCGGAGGAGGCGAGCCTTCGACTTGTCCCACCGCGGCGGTCGTCGGCAACGCCGTCTATGATGCGATCGGCGTGCGCTTGCGTCAGACACCTTTCCGGCCTGAACGGGTGAAGGCGGCGATGACCTGACGGGACGCATTGCACGCACGGCGGTCTTGGTGCGCCCCGCGTGGGCGCGGCCGCGCGGCACTGATTGATGGGGTCGGCTCGATGCAGATCTGTACGCCGCATTCGGCAGAGCAGTTGGATCAGGTTCGCGCGCCGATGCGCGCCTTTGTGGGCTGGCACCGTGAGCGACACGTGCAGGACGCTCACCTGATCGATGCCTACTTCGACGCAGGAGCCTTCGAGAAGGAGCTTGCGATGCTGCCGGGAGAGTACGCGCCGCCGTCCGGCGCGCTCCTCCTGGCATATTGCGAAGGCGCGGCTGCCGGCTGCGTCGCACTTCGGCGCATCGATTCGGCGGCGTGCGAAATGAAGCGCATGTTCGTGTATCCGCAACTCCATGGGAAGGGGGTGGGCCGCGCACTCGGCGCTGCTGTCGTGAGTGAAGCGAAGAGCGCCGGTTATTCGGTGATGCGACTGGATACCAGCGTGCGACAGATGGAGGCGCAGCATCTCTATGCAAGCCTGGGTTTCCGCAGGATCGACCCGTACTACGAACTTCCGGCTGAAGTGCGCGACTGGCTCGTGTTCATGGAGCTGGCACTTTCTGGGGCGGTGTAGGGTTTCGTAGGGAGTGCCGCGCCATATGGTCGATCCACGGGACGTCACTGACCTTAGCGCATGGGAGCGTCGGATTGCGCATGCCGGATATCTGTCCGAAGGGGTGCTCTATCTGCTGATTGGCGCCTTTGGTCTACTTGCGACTATCGATGCTTCACGGCACCCGAACGGGACCCAGGGCGTCCTGATCTCGCTCAGCCACACCGCTGCGGGAGATCTGCTCGTGGCCGCCGTCGCGCTCGGCCTGGCGTCGTTCGTGACGTGGCAACTGCTCATCGCCGTTCGCGACCCCGAGCACCGCCGGGATCGCGACCGACGCTCCCGGCGGATCATTCGATTGGGACATCTGTTGAGCGGCGCGCTGCACAGCGTCCTCGTGATCGAGGCCATGAGAATTCTCTTTGGCTTCGGCAATGCCGCGAACGGCGAGCGAACCCAGAAGGAGTGGATTGCCCGAGCGTTCGACATGCCCCTCGGTCGTTACGTCGTTGGCGCAGTGGGAATCGGCATATCGATCTATGGCCTGTACCAGTGTTATCGCGGCGTCACCCGGGACAAGGACAGGAGGGTCGATCTCACGCGGACACGGTTCCGACCCCTCCTGGACGCGCTCGGCATTTTCGGGCTGCTTTCTCGCGGCGCGATGTTCGCCGTGATCGGCGCACATCTGGCGCGAGCTGCCTGGCGAGTCCATGCCCAGTATGCCGTCGGCATTGCCGGTGCGCTGGGCAGCTTCAGACAGCAGCCGTACGGTGAGTGGGTCCTGGGCGCGGTCACGACGGGCCTGATGTCCTACGGCTTGTGGCAAATCGTCAAAGAGCCTTACCGACGTTTGCGCGATAGCTGAGAATCGCCAGCCGTGCGGCGAGACTGCGCCAAGCGTACGATCCGTGCATGCCGCGCAGCAACCTCGACCTCGATACCCTCCGAACCCTCGCCGTCGCGCACAACCGTGGCGGCTTGTCCCACGCGGCCGAGCATCTCGGCCGGACTCCGTCGGCGATCAGCCTGCAGATGAAGCGCCTGCAGGACGATCTCGGCGTCACCCTCTTCGTGAAACGCGGGCGGCGGCTCGGGCTGACCGAGCAAGGCGAGGTGGTCCTGTCATATGCACGCCGGATCCTCGCACTGAATGACGAGCTGCTCGATACCACGCAGCGCGCCGGCATCAGCGGAGTGATCCGCATTGGCGGTCCGCAGGACTTCGCCTCGGTCTTACCGGAAGTCCTCTCGCACTTCGCCTCGCTCTATCCGCGCATGCAGATCGAGCTCCTCATCGAGGGTAACGCCAGTCTGCTCGAGGCCGTGCAGAGCGCACGCATCGATGTCGCCGCGGTCATCGGCGGGCATGACGTTGGGGCCGGCGAGACCGTCGGGCACCTCGAAATCGGGTGGATCGCTTCCGCGAGTTTCAGCCCGCGCGGCAAACAGCCGCTACCGCTCGCGGTCCTGGGTCCGAAGTGTGCGTTTCGCCGTTGTGCCATCGAGCGGCTGGAGGCGGCCGACACCTCGTACCGGATCGCCGCCAGCAGCCCGAGCCTCGACGGCCTCTGGGCGGCACTGCGCGGCGGGCTCGGCGTGACGGCTCGAACGGCGCTGAATCTTCCCGAGGGGCTTGCGTTCGAGCCGGCATTGCACGGCTTGCCGGCGCTTGGGAGCCTCCCGGTCACAGTGCATCGCAGCGCCGCTGCCAGGGGGCAGGCCGTGGATCGCATGGCGGCGCTTCTGACCGATGCGCTGAAGCCGGTTCTTCGTCGCGAGCCGGTTGCAAAGAGCCCGAGGCGTGCGCCTCGTCGCGCCGGCGCAGGCAGCTCAAAAGTGAAGGCTCGCTCAACTATCGGTTGAGAAGAATCAAATTGTCGCGGCCGCGGGCCGCCGCTAGATTGCACGCATGAAAAAGATCACTTTGGGCCTCGCGCTCCTGGCGGCCGCTCCCCTTGCGGCAATCGCACACACCCCCTCCATTGTCGGGACCTGGATTCTGGCCGGAGCGGAGAAACTTCTGCCGAACGGCACGCTGGTCGCCGCCGACTACGGCCCCAATCCCCACGGCCTCGTCATCTTCACCGCCGACGGCTACTACTCGGTGCAGATCTATCGCGCCGAGCGCCTCAAGTTCGCCTCCGGAGACAAGCTCAAGGGAACGCCCGAGGAGTATCGCGACGCTTTGCTCAGCACCAGCGTCCACTTTGGACGTTACTCGTTGAATGCTGCGAATCACACCATCACCTTCCGCATCGACCGAAGCTCTTTCCCGAACCAGGACGACACTGTCCAGGTGCGCCCCTACGAGATGAAAGGCGGCGAGCTTTCGTGGAAAGTCTCGCCGCGGCCCGACGGCTCCGTGCCGATCACGATTCTGCGGCGCGCTGCCCCGTAGCGCATCCGCGCCTCGGTGTCGGCGGTGCCGGGCTGCCAGCTCACGAGCATCGGGGTCGCATCGACCGGCCTCGCGCCGCAAGAGCTCGCGCTGACATAGCACTTCCCGAGTCAGCGTGACTGTGCTGCCTGGGCTCCGGCGCGGAGCTGCAGCGCTGACATGGCCGCTCGTCGCCGCACGACAGCGTTGTCAGCTGATGTTTCAAACGACAGCGCCATCTTGGCCATGAGCGGTGGCCGATTCGAGATCGAGTCTAATGTTGCTGTTGGGACGATGCGCAACCCAACAGCGACTCCACGTTGACGGAGGTAACGAACGGCAGTAGAGTGGTAGCGGTCCCATTTCCGGCCCCATTCAGGACGGAAACGCAGCGGGACCGGAGGGGAGAGATCATGCGATCGCGGGGGCGATACATGAATCCGTTTCGATGCTTGACCGGCTCCGCGAGGTCGTTCCAAGGATCTCCGCCGCCTTGCCTGCGAGTCTCCAGGCCTTCTTCGTATCGCGCGGCCATCGGGTCTGCTCCGCGGACCCGGACGCCCACGAAGGCATCCCGCCCGGGATGCGGCAATTACACCAGTCGATAACGCCAATTGAATGAGGGAGAGCAGATATGCGCTTGTTCCAATGTCTTTCATCGCGAACTCATCGGCCGACGATCGTGCCGCTTCTTCTTGCGGCCTGTTGCGCGGCGGCGACCGCAAACGCCCAGACGATAAACAACAACGGCACGGGCACGAACAACGGCTTCTACTATTCGCTGTACACCAGCTCCGGGTCGGCAACCATGACTCTCGGGTCGGCTGGTAATTACTCCATCTCGTGGTCCGGCGTCGGCGACGTGGTCGGCGGCAAAGGCTTCAATCCCGGCAGCACCAATGCGATCGGGTACAATGTCGGAGCGGCCTCGGGCTACAACACCATTTCCGTGTACGGGTGGCTGACCAATCCGCTCGTCGAGTACTACATCACCGAGTTCGGTTCGCTCTATACGGCGGATGCGACTCGGCTGGGCACGGTTACCAGCGATGGGCATACGTACACCACGTACGAGCACCAGCAAGTGAATCAGCCGTCGATCGAGGGCACTCAGACCTTCGAGCAGTATCTCGATGCCTGGGGTGGAGCGGCGGTCGGCCAGAACGGCACGGTCACGGTCGCCAACCACGTCAGCCACTGGGAGCAGCTCGGACTGCCGGTAGGAACCTTCAATTACCAGATCCTGGGGACAGAGGCATATAACGGCGCCTCCGGATATGTGAACGCAACTGTATGGTCCGCCGGCTCCGGTGGCGGTGGTTCCGGTGGTGGCGGTTCCGGAGGTGGCGGCGGGGGAAGTGGCGGCGGAAGCACCATCAACAGCAGCAACTGGTACAACGTCGTCAGTGCGACCAGCGGGCTCTGCCTCGCGGATGTGAACGGCAGCACCTCGAACGGCACCGCGCTCGAGCAATACAGCTGCGAGAGCAACCAGTACAGCTGGGACTGGCAGTTCCGGGCGGGCGCGACCAGCGGCTACTACAACGTCTTCAATCGGTATGCCACGGCTCTCGCGTGGGATGACACGGGCGGCTCGACCGCCAACGGCAACCTGATACAGCTCTACTCCGGCTCCTCGAGCAACGCGAATCAGGAGTGGAAGGCGGTATCGGTGGGCAGCGGCATGTACAACTTCGTGAACCTGACGAGCGGGCTTTGTCTCGATGACCCGGGCAGCTCGACCAGCAATGGCACGCAGATGCAGCAATATACCTGCGACAGCGGCGACCGGAACCAGGAGTTCTCGCTGGTCCAGGTGCAGTGAAGCAGTCCCGCCGATGATCCTGAGGGAATGAGATTCGACGTCAGGGAGAGAGCCCCGCCCGCGGCCATGTGCGGCGGGCGGGGCTCATGGAATGGGGACGCAGCCTGGCGCAAAGAGGGATGCGCGCATTCCGGTGCAGCACTTTGATCGGCAGAACGAAGGTTCCTCCATGAGAAGATTCCTCATCGCCGCGGCGCTTCTATTGGCTTGCGGTGCTGCCGGGGCGCGGGTGCCCGACAACTTCGTGCTCGTCAAGGGCGGCCCCTTCAAAAATACGAACTCAAACTACTTCGGCAAGGGTGTCGTCGTCTCGGATTTCTATATCGATAAATATGAGGTGACTCAGAGGGACTGGGTCCAGGTCATGGGAAGCAATCCCGCACGCTTCAAGGGGGATGCGCTGCCGGTGGAAATGGTGAGCTGGTACGACGCCATCGAATACTGCAACAAGCGCAGCATCAAGGAGGGCCTGCGGCCATATTACAATATCGACAAGAACAGGAAGGATCCTGACAACGAGCCGGATCCGCAATTCGGCGATCTCGATGACATCAAGTGGACCGTGACGGAAAACCGGCAGGCGAACGGCTACCGGTTGCCGACGGAAGCGGAGTGGGAATATGCCGCGGGCGGCGGCCGGATGAGCCGAAGTTATATCTACGCTGGAAGCGACAACGTCGATGAAGTGGCATGGTACTGGAGGAACTCCGGGGACAAATTCCTGACGGGAGTGTGGAGCTGGGATGCCGTCGAAGCCAACCATGATCGGACCAGACCGGTGGGCGGCAAGAAGCCGAACGAGCTGGGGCTGTTCGACATGTCGGGCAACGTTCGCGAGTGGTGCTGGGACTGGTACGGGGACCTGCAGAGCGAGGTGGTGGACCCGCAAGGCAGCCGCAGCGGATTTCGGCGGGTGTGGAAGGGCGGTGGCTGGATGGGCGCCGAATTCGCCACCATGACGGATTTCAGGGGAAGTCTGGCGGCGAATGGCAAGGGTCCGGATCAGGGATTTCGGCTGGCTCGCAATGAGTGAGCGGCGGCCGCAGCCGGGGCCTGGCGCTTGAAAATTCTCGTGTGTCCGCGTAGATTGCGGGCGGCTACAAATGTAGTCAGTAAGCCGACCATCCCGAGATGAAAGGTATCCCAACCGTTGCTGCCCTCGCATTGCTGATCGCCGCCTCCGTGACGCATGCGGCGTCACCGCCGCCACACACACTCGCTGCGGTCATCGCTGGCCAGCAGCGCACCCCGGCGTTCGTGGCCCGCGATCGCTACCGGCATCCGATGGAAGACCTGGAATTCTTCGGACTGAAGCCGGACATGAAGGTGGTCGAGATCTGGCCCTCCGGCGGATGGTGGACCGAAATCCTGGCGCCTTACCTGCGCGCGCGCGGCAAGTATTACGCGGCCCTGCAGCCGCCGTTCCGCGACGCGGCGTTTCACCAAAAGCTCGCCGCCGCGCCGCAGTACTACGACCGCGTGCTCATGACCGAGGCCGGACCGCCTGATCACTGGCGTATCGCCCCACCTGATAGCGTCGATATGGTGCTCACCTTTCGCAACGTCCACAATTGGCTGGCGGGCGATTACGCGAGAAAGATGTTTGCCGCCATGTATCGCGCGCTCAAGCCGGGCGGAGTGCTTGGCCTGGTGGAGCATCGAGCGGCGCCCGGAACCACGCGTGCGGACTGGGTGAAGACCGGCTACGTTTCCGAGGACTTCGTCATCAGGCTTGCCCGCGAGGCGGGGTTCCGGCTGGTCGCAAAGTCCGAGGCCAACGCCAACCCGAAGGATACCAAGAACTATCCGGATGGCGTATGGACGCTGCCGCCGACTCTGGCGCTGGGGCAGAAGGACCGCGCGAAATATTTGGCGATCGGCGAATCGGACCGCATGACGTTGAAGTTCGTCAAGCCATAGATCCAGCGAATGCCGAAGACTGCGCCCGCTCTGGCATTTCTTTTGTTCGTGGCGTCGGTCCCGGCGGTTGCGCAAACCGTCGCGCCACCCCCAGCACCCGCCCAGGCAACGCCGCCGACGCGCCCGGCGAATGGCCCGGGTGCGCCCCATTGGACCGTCATGGGGGCCGGCATGAATGCGCCCGCAGACCGCGACGGTGCCTTCGAGATAGGTCCCGATTACGGACCGTCCCCGGAGGACAGCGTTGTTGAAGGTAGACCTCGGGGGACGGTGCAACAGTTCATGATGGACTCCAAGGATAGCGAGTTCTATCCCGGAATCGCGCGTGATGCGTTCGGAGTCGTGGATCCGAAGAACCCGAGGACACTGATCGTCAGGATTCATTCCGAGCCCTGGCAGCGAGCTATCACGGTCTACGTACCGGCCCAGTACAAGCACGGTACGAGGGCGCCTTTGATCGTCGTGAACGACGGCCCGAAGCTCGGTGACCCCGACATGCTGCTTCCGCATGTGCTCGACAACCTCATCTATGAGCACCGCGTGCCAGTCATGGTCGCCGTGATGGTCGAGAACGGAGGCGGAGATGCGCAGGGGAGCGAGCGCGGGCTCGAATACGACACGCTCTCAGGTCAGTACGCCGCGTTCATCGAGCACGAAGTGCTGCCGCAGGTCGAGTCCCGTTACCACGTTGAGGTCACGCACGATCCGAATGCGCGCGCTGCCATGGGTTGCAGCTCGGGTGCGGCTGCGGCCTTCACGATGGCGTGGTTCCACCCCGAGTGGTACCACCGCGTCATCAGCTATTCGGGCACGTTCGTGAATCAGCAGTGGCCGTTCAATGCGGCCAATCCGGGCGGGGCCTGGGACTATCATGAGACGATCATCCCCGACACCCAAGCCAAACCCATCCGCATCTGGATGCAGGTCGGCGATCGCGATCTACTGAATCCGAACGTCATGCGCGACGGCATGCACGATTGGGTGGCCGCCAACCATCGCATGGCCGCCGTGCTCAGGGCCAAGGGATACCCATACCAGTACGTGTTCGCATTGGATGCCGGGCACTGCGAACGCAAGGTGCGCGAGCAGACGCTGCCGGAGGCACTGCAGTGGGTGTGGCACGGCTACGAGCCGGACGCGCTGCGCTGAATTCCGGCGGCCGCGGGGGAAGCCGTGCACCCCGGCGAGCCCCGGGTGCCGGGCGTTGGATCGGCAAAGGGCGGCCATGAGCGGTCATTGACTCAGAGGCCGGACCCGGTACGCCTCGGGGGTTGGTGTGCATTGCCGCGCGAGTCGCAGCCCTCGAAGCACAGCGTTTTGCTGAAGAAGGGCAGCACATGGTCCTGGAATCGATACGCCACGGCGCTCGTGTGCGTGCCGTGATAGATCGTGAAGCGGTTGCTGATCCCGTAGCTGTCGAGTATTGCGTGCAGCTTCGCCGCATCGAATCGCAGGTCGTCCTGGTCCCCCACGTCGATGTCGATGGCGCGATACTCGCGCAGGTTGTCGATGTATTGATCGATGAACGACAACGGCTCGTTGGCGGACCACTTTGCCAGGACTTCGGGCTGAGCGACGCCGTTTTCGAAGGGAAGATCCAGGTACAGGGGCGGGTTTTTCGGATCGGGCGACCATGCGGCGGCAAGCGCGAGCTGCGGATGCGTGTACCAGGGCAGGGCCGCCGAATCGGCCGGTGACTTCAAAGCCCGGACGGCCTTCTCGGTTGCCGCATCCATGGGTTTCATGTTGCTGAATGAGAGGCAGCAGGGGCTCATGATGTAGAGGCTGCCAAAGACCTCGGGGTGCTGCATGCCGATTCGTGCGGCGCCGTAGCCGCCCATCGAATGGCCCACGAGGCCCCGGCTGCGCCGATCGGCAATGGTGCGGTAGTGCGCGTCGATATAGGCGACCAGGTCGTGCGCGATGAAGCGTTCGAAATCGCCCGTCGTGGCCGAGCGGGAATACATCGAGCCGCCATATATGGTCTTGGAGTCGGGCAGCACGACGATCATCGGCAGGCTCCCTTTGGCGAAGGCCCCTTCGATCGTCTGCGGCACGTGAATCTCGTGCGTCCACTCCTCGGCACCGATGAAGAAGCCGTGCAGCGCGTACACGACCGGATAACGGCGGCTCTTGTGCTGATCGTAGCCTGGAGGAAGGAACACGATCACATCACGGTCGGCGGATTCACCCTCCAGATTGCCGGCAATCGCCGCGCTGTGGACCTTGATGTGCTCGACCGCGACCGGGCGCGCCCCTGGGACGGGCGCAGGCACCTCCGTTTTCATCTGGGCGAGCGCCGCCGGGATGCCGGCGAACACCGCGAGGAGCGCGAGCGCCTGCAATACCCACGTTGACTTCTTCATCGATAGTTCCTTCGGGGCTCGATCCCCAGCTTGTGCAGAATCCGATTCACGTGGGCGCGGTGATAACGAACGCCAAACTGCCATTCGATGACGTCCATGACCTCGGCACAACTCCACGCGCCGGCCGGCATTCCCGCAACCTGTTCGCCGGCGGCCAGGATGCCGCGCAGGCATGTCAGGTCGTTCGTGGTCAACCGCGGCGGACGCCCGCGGACGGGTTTCGCCGCCAGGCCTGCCAGGTTGCCGGCGCGTATCGCGGCCCGCCAGCGGCGGATGCTGCGGGTATCGACCCGCAGGCGGCTGGCCACCTCGCCGCAGGACATTCCATCCGACAGCAGGCGCGCGGCCTGAAGCCGCCGTTGCTCGAGCTCTCGGGGTGTACCGAATGGACGCATGAGCGAGTTCCCCCTTCGCGTTGCGGACATTACTTACGCTATCGCAGTAGTTGCTTTACGGCAACAGATTTCACCAATGCGATGTCGTTTTCACCTGCTTGACAGTGTGGAATAACTAAGACAATACTAGACCCAATCACGGTAGCGCTACCAGAACTTGTCTAAGTATTGGGAGAGCGTCGAATCGTAAGGGGGACCCTGGACTTTCAGAGCACGCGCCGCCCCGCGGCGGCGCCTCACGCTTGCCTTCAATAACCTGGTTTTCGTTCCAAGGGGGATATCAGATGAGCCGTAAGACCTCACGTAATGCCGAGAGAAACGCCCGCAAGAAGCGCCTCGACGTCCGAGCACTGACCACCGGGCGTTCCACGCTCGCGCTCTCGGGGCTGGCGCTGGGCTCGCTCGCCCTCGCGGCGAGCGGAGTGCTGCATGCGCAGAATGCATCGGGCGCTGGCACGGATGGCGCCAAGGCGCCGCAGGCGAGCTCGAAAGCGAAGACCCAGGCGCGCACTCGCAGCGGCAACCCGGCGACGCTGCATCTGGCAGCGAGCACGGCGCTGCCGCCCAACGGAGCGGGACTGCTCGCCCAGGCGGCGGCGCCGGCAGCCTCTCAGAACGTGCCGGCACCGACGACCAGTGCTGCGGCCCTGCAGGAAATCGTGGTCACGGGTATCCGCGGCTCGCTGGAAAGGGCACTGCAGATCAAGAAGATGTCGATGGGGGTGGTCGATGCCATCTCCGCGGAGGACATCGGGCAGTTCCCGGACAGCTCGATCGGTGAGGCGATAGAGCGCATCCCGGGCGTGTCGGTCTCCCGCGGCAACTCCATGTCGGAGGGCAACAGCACCATCGGCAACGTGACCGGGGTCACCGTGCGCGGCTTCGGACCGCAGTTCAGCGAGACCCTGATCGACGGCCGGCCGGTCGCCGGCGGCGGCACCGGCGGCGGCAGCGGCCAGGCCGGCGGCAGCCGCAATATCGATTTCAGCTCGATCGGCGCGAACTTCGTCGGCGAGATCGACGTCGACAAGACGCCGGACTTCAGCCTCTCGTCCGGAGACATCGGCTCGACGATCAACATCAAGTACCCGAAGCCTTTCGATCACCCCGGCATGCAGGCCAGTGGATTTGCGTCAGAATCAGACGCACCGCTGGACGGCGGAATCAGGCCCGCAATCGGCGGTCTGTTCAGCGACACGTTCGCCGACGGCCAGTTCGGCATTCTCCTCGACGGTGATTACACGGACCGCGCTGTAACGGCGCACCATGTGTCGGTCGCGGGTTGGGTGGGCACACACTTCAATTCTTGCCAGATGGCAGGCGGTCCGGCCTGTACGTATGACGCCAGCGGCAATCTGACCACGCCCACGAATGCCTATCCGAGCTGGTTCGAGCAGGAGTATCAGATATTCCAGGAGCGTACGGACGAGCGCCGCAAGGACGGCCGCGCCGTCTTCCAATGGCATCCTGTCGATAGCGTGCTGGTGACGTTGGACGACGATTATGCCGACGACCGCATCATCACCCAAAGTGGCGGCTTCTCCAATTGGTTCAACGGCGGCGCCTTCAGCAATATCACGCAGGCCGCGAACGGAACCGTCACGGATTTCACCATTGGACCGGCGCCGACCGACCTCGATGCCGCGATCAACGCCTCCTACATCAAGACGAACTCGTACGGCCTCAACGTCATCTGGGACGTGAGCGACGACTGGTCGGCCGAGGCGGATCTGAGCCAGTCGGTCAACCGGCAGAATCCCGGCGGCCAGCTGAGCGGCGAGGGTCAGGACGTGGGCTACGGGCCTTCCAACGGCGGCGGCAACGACGGTACCTGCAATGCGCCGATAAACGAGTGCAACGGTTATACCGGCGGCATCGTCGATCTGGGCCCGGGCCATCTGCTGTACCCCAGCGCCTACGGTCCGAACAACAGCGGCGACGTCTATGACCCCGCGATCATGGGCTCGCACGTCGACATTATATCGATCAACGAGGCCGAAGATACGGTCAACCAGGCGAAGCTCGACGCGACCTGGCGCCACGACAGCACCAAGGTGAACTTCGGCATGCAGTACGTCGGCGACAACCGCAGCTCGGAGTCATGGACCACGTTCATCAACGGCAACAATCAATGGGAGCTCTTTGCCGGCTACGGCCCTGCCTCGCACAACAGCGGCGGAGTCGCGTTACCCGCGTCGTTGTTCAACGGCACCTTCAGCACGTCGAATTTCATTCCAGGCTACAGCAACAACGGCAATCTGCCGTCGGTCCTCCCCTGGTACAACCCGTATGCGGTGACTGCGTACGAAGAGAGCCTGGGTGTTGGGGCCGCCAATCCAAACTATGGCCCGACAAACGGCTATACGTACGACGGTATCGTGACACCTGCGTTCGCTCCGGGCTCGCCCGTCGCGATCGAGGAGAAGAGCTACGCGCCGTTCGTGACCGCGGAGCAGAACTTCGATCTGGGCGGAATGACGCTGAAGGCGAACTTGGGATTGCGCTATGACAGGACGGATGTCACCACCGGAGGCATCGCGCAGCTGCCCACCGCACTGACCGTGGAAGCGTCCGATCACACGGCGTTCATCGACACGTTGACGCCGGCGGAATTCGTCCAGGACTCGAATTCCTACAAGTATCTGCTGCCGAGCCTCGACCTCAATCTCCTGGTGCAGCCGGACCTGAAGGTGAGATTCGACGTTTCGAAGACGGAGACCAAGCCGCCGCTGAATCTGATCACGCCGACGTTGAGTCTGACCGGGTTGCGGGTCGGCGCGCTCGCGGCAAGCGGCAACAATCCGGGACTGCTGCCGTATCTGTCCGACAACTTCGACCTGGGCGCCGAGTGGTATTACGCCAGCAACGACTACTTGTCCGTGGATCTGTTCTACAAGCGCGTTTCACAGTTCCCAGTCAGTGAGACTGTTGAGCAGACCATCAATGGAGTCATCGACCCGACGACGGGCAAGCTCGCCCAGTGGGCGGACACGACCTACGTCAACGGGCCGACGGCCGGTGTCCGTGGCGTCGAGATCGGCTGGCAGCAGATGCTGAAGTGGGGCTTCGGCTTCCAGCTCAATGGAACGTACGTCGCCACGAACTCGCCGTACAACCCTTATGCGCTCACGCAGCAGTTCGCGCTGCCGGGAATATCCAATGAAGCCAACTTCATCGGCTTCTATCAGCGCAATGGATTCCAGGCGCGGGTGGCCGTCAACTGGACGGGCAGGGAACTGCTCTTCTTCGGGCAGGACAACGCGGGCGGGACCTTCGGCACGGAGCCGACGTTCCTCAATCCCACGACCGAGGTGGATTTCAGCAGCAGCTATGACATCAATAGTCATGTCAGTGTGTTCTTCGAGGCGCTGAACCTCACCAATTCCCTCTATAGCACCCACGGACGCTTCGACAACCAGATGCTGGACGTGGTCGAGTACGGACAAACGCTCACATTGGGGGTGCGCGCCAAGATGTGAAGTGGCGGATGCGGCCTGTTCGGGCGCCAGGCGCCAGGAGAGGATGATCCAAATTCCGGCCGGCGGTCTCTTGGCGGGCTCAGGTCTCCCCCTCGACCCACCTCCCGATCGCCGGCCGGGATGCCGGAGGTATGGTGACTGAGCCCTTTGATCGGCGTCGTTTCCTGACTACGTCGGCAGTGGCGGCTGCGAGCGCATTAGTGCCGGCCAGCGCGCTCGGAGCGCGGCCGGTCACTTCCGCCGGCGCTACATCGGCCAGTGTCGAGGAGATACCCCGGGGCCTGGTGATTCGCAACGGCTCGGAGTCGGTGCGGATCACCTTCTGTGCGCCGGATGTGGTTCGCGTGGTGGCAGGGCCGCGGGAGGCGGCGGGGGCATCGCCGCATGCGCCCTGGATGCTCGCGCAGGAGGCACAGTCCTCGGGCGAGCCGCCAAAGACGACGCGTACTACGACCACGCTTGCCATCCGCACCTCCCGGATGTCGGTCGAGGCCGATCTGACGTCGGGGCTCTTGCGCTTCCTGGATCCTGACGGTAAACCGCTGCTGCAGGAATCACCGCGAGTGCCGCGGCGCTACGTGCCGCAGACTGTGAACGGAGAGCGGCTGTACCGTGTCGATCAGCGCTTCTATCCGGACGCTCTGGAGGGAATCTACGGGCTTGGACAGCATCAAAGCGGAGTGTTCGATCAACGCGGCGCGGTCGTGGAGCTCGCGCAGGCGAACACCAATGTGGCACTTCCGTTCTTTGTCTCTACACTGGGCTACGGTCTCCTGTGGAACACCGCCTCGAAGTCGTGGTTCGACAACCGCTTTCCCACGGAGCTCAAGCTGACGGCCGAAGCCGTTGACGCGATCGACTACTACGTCTTCTACGGGCCTTCGATCGACCGCCTCATTCGCACCTATCGCCGGATGACCGGCCAGGCACCACTCTTTGCGCGCTGGGCTTATGGGTTCGTTCAGTCCAAGGACCGCTACCGCTCGGCCAAGGAGCTCCTGGAGGTGGCGGCAGAGTATCGGCAAAAGCGCGTGCCACTCGACCTGATCGTCCAGGATTGGTTCTGGTGGCAGCGCCAGGGTGATCCGCAGTATTCGGCAGCCTATCTCGAGCCCTGGGCGAACGTACCCGACGCCTTGCGCAGACTGCACGCGGAGCGGGTCCACGCCATGATCTCGGTCTGGGCCAAGTTCGATCCGGCGTCGCGGAACTTCCAGGAAATGAAGGCGCGCGGCCTCATCATTCCGGGGGCGGACGTTTATGACGCCACCAATCCCGTCGCACGCGACTACTACTGGGATCATCTCGTCGGCGTGAAATTTCGCGAAGGGTGGGACGCGTTCTGGCTCGACAGCAGCGAGCCTGAGATCTGGAACGGCCAAAGCGATGCGGCGCTCGACTCGCTCCACCTCTCGATCGGCAACGGTGCGCGCTATACCAACGTTTTCCCGCTGATGCATTGCGGCGGCGTGCACGATCACTGGCGCCGGGAGACCGATCGCAAGCGCGTGTTCATCCTCACGCGCTCCGGCTTTCTCGGTCAACAGCGCTATGCCACCACCGTGTGGTCAGGCGATGTCATCGGCACCTGGATGACGTTTCGCCGCCAGATCGTCGCTGGACTCAACTTTCAGATGTCCGGGTTTCCCTACTGGACCACGGACATTGCCGGTTACGGCTGGCCGTATGAGCGCGACACGCGGGATCCGGACTACCAGGAACTCTACGTGCGCTGGTTCCAGTATGGAGTGTTCTGCCCCATTCTTCGCACACATGGACATCGAGTGAACGATACGAATGAGCTGTTCAGCTATGGGACGCGGACTCCCATCCTCGTCCGTTACGACAGGTTGCGGTACAGCCTCTTGCCGTACGTTTACTCCCTCGCCTGGCGCGTCACCCGCGACGACTACACGATGCAGCGTGGATTGCCGATGGACTGGCCGGCGGATCGGCGAGTGCGCGACATCGGCGATCAGTTCATGTTCGGTCCGGCCTTCCTGGTCGCTCCCGTCACCGAGCCGGGGGCCCAGAGCCGCTCGGTATATCTGCCGCACGCCGTGGCGTGGTACGACTTCTGGACGGGAAAGCGTCTGTCCGGGACCCAATCCATCGAGGCCGCGGCGCCGCTCGAGCGGATTCCGTTGTTTGTGCGTGCTGGCTCGATCGTCCCGCTCGGGCCCGCGGTGCAGGACGCCGATGAGCCATTGAAGATCCTGGAGGTGCGGGTTTACCCCGGTGCCGACGGCGAGTTCGAATGGTATACCGACGCCGGCGACAGCTACGATTACGAGAAGGGCCTGCGCAGAACAGTGCTGCTGCGTTGGGATGATGCCGCGCGAACCCTCGTGGTGGGCGAAGGGCAGGGGAGTTACCCCGGAATGCCGGAGCGGGTGCGGATTCGTCTGGCCGTCGTGGGTGAGGCTCATGGCGTCGGCGAGGAGCCGGCCGTGAAGAGTGATGGCGAGGCCCTGTACGAAGGGCGCGAGCTGCGCATCGCGGCTCGGTGAGGGCCGGCTTGGAGTCGACTTCATGAGAGATCGCGTAAAGCGCCTGCTGACCGCCTTGGCATTCGTCGTGGGCCCCGCCGCCATCGGTGCCGGCGCGCACGATACGGCCCGGCCGGCCTATCTGAATACGACGTTGTCTCCCGAGGAGCGGGCGGCCGACCTCGTACAGCGCATGACGCTCGAGGAGAAGGCCTCGCAGCTCGTCAACTCGGCGCGGGCGATTCCTCGGCTCGGCGTTGCCGCCTACAACTGGTGGAGTGAGGCGCTGCACGGCGTCCAGGTCGGCGGCACCACCGAGTTCCCGGAGCCCGTCGGACTCGGCGCGACATTCGATGCGGCGGCCGTCCACGAGATGGCGACGGACATCGGGATCGAAGGTCGCGTCGTGCACGCGGAGGCGGTGCGTGCGGGGGGATCGACTATCTTCCACGGACTCGACTTCTGGGCCCCCAATGTCAACATCTTCCGCGACCCCCGGTGGGGGCGTGGGCAGGAGACCTACGGCGAGGACCCCTTCCTCACCGGCAGCATGGCAGTGGCGTTCGTTACCGGGATGCAAGGCTCGGATCCCCGGTACTACCGCGTAATCGCCACACCCAAGCACTTCGACGTGCACAGCGGACCAGAGCCGACTCGTCACTTCGCCGACGTGGATGTGAGCAAGCACGATCTGGAGGATACGTACCTGCCCGCCTTTCGGGCTGCCATCGTGGACGGGCATGCCGGCTCGGTCATGTGCGCCTACAACGCGATCAACGGCCGACCGGCCTGCGCGAATCCCTTCCTGCTGCAGCACACGCTGCGCGGCGCATGGGGCTTCCGGGGTTACGTGGTTTCCGACTGCGGCGCCGTGGAAGATATATTCAACGGGCACCGGTTCCGCGCGACGCAGGCGCAGGCGTCGGCCATCTCGCTCGAGCGCGGCATGGACAACGAATGCTTCGGCTTCGCACCGGGCGCAAACGGCAGCGATTATCGGCCTTACCTCGAGGCCGTTCAGCAGGGCTACCTGCCGGTGAGCGCCATCGATACCGCGCTCATCCGCCTGTTCACGGCACGCATCCGCCTCGGCATGTTCGATCCGCCTGCGATGGTGCCCTACGATCACATCCCGCAGAGCGAGCTCGACAGCCCGGCGCATCGCCAGCTCGCTCGGCGCCTCGCGGATGAATCGATGGTGCTGCTCAAGAACGACGGCGTGCTGCCGCTCAGGCATGTCGAGCGCATTGCCGTCGTAGGACCGCTCGCGGATCAGACCGCGGTGCTGCTGGGCAACTACAACGGCACGCCGACGCATACCGTGAGCCTGCTCGAAGGACTGAAGGCCGCATTCCCGCAAGCGAAGATCACGTATGTCCCCGGCACGCAGTTCCTTGCCAACCGTGGAAGTGTGGTGCCCCCGGACGTACTGACCACGCCAGAGGGCAAGCCGGGCCTCGAGGCCGATTATGGCGTGGGTTTGGGGTTCGATCCCCCACAGGCGCCGCTGGTATCCCGCGTCGAGGCTACGGTCGATCTGCGCGAGGACAGCCTGCCGTCCGCCGTCAAGGGGAAGACCCCCCTTGCCGTGCACTGGACCGGCTTCATCGATCCGCCGACGAGCGGAGACTACTACCTCGGGGCCGAGGCCGGCGGTTTCTCGCGCGTGCTGTTGGGCGATCAGCTGGTCGAGCTGCTGTACAGCGCCGGCGCCAACATGGCGCGCGTGCACCTTGAAAAAGGCAAGCGCGTGAAGATCGACGTTCTCTGCGGCTATCGGCCGGGTGACCAGCCCGAGGCGCGGCTCATCTGGGCGCCCGTCGACAATACCCCCGACCCGGCCGCAGTCAGCGCTGCCAGGAATGCCGACGTGGTCATCGCAGCCGTCGGTATCACGAGCCGGCTCGAAGGCGAGGAGATGCCAGTGCACGAGCCTGGTTTTCTCGGCGGTGACCGCACCAACCTCGAGATGCCGCAGCCGGAGGAGGCCCTGGTGCGCGCGGTGGCGGCGGCCGGCAAGCCCCTGGTCATCGTGCTGATGAATGGCAGCGCCCTCGCGGTCAATTGGGAAAAGGCCCATGCCGATGCGATCCTCGAGTCCTGGTATTCGGGCGAGGAGGGCGGGACGGCGATCGCGGATACGTTGAGCGGCAGGAATGATCCGGCGGGACGACTGCCAGTGACCTTCTACCAGGATGTCAACCAGCTGCCCAACTTCGAGGACTACTCGATGAAGGGCCGCACGTACCGCTACTTCACGGGTCGGCCGCTGTGGCCGTTCGGTTATGGGCTGAGCTACACGACGTTCAAGTACAGCGACCTGGCTTTACCCAAGACGCCCATCGAGGCTGGCCAGCCGCTGAATGCGTCGGTACGCATCACCAATACGGGCAAAATGGCCGGTGACGAGGTCGTGCAGCTGTATCTGAAATTTCCCCAAGTCCCGGGCGCACCGTTGCGGGCACTGCGCGGGTTTCAGCGCATCCATCTGGCCCCCGGCGCCAGCCATACCGTTCGCTTCCATCTGCGGCCTCGGGACATGAGCATGGTCACCGAAGAAGGCGACATCATCGTCGCACAGGGGACCTACACCGTTTCCATCGGCGGTGGCCAGCCGGGCACCGGTGCGCCTTCGCTTTCCGGCGAGTTGCGGGTCAACGGCCAGGTGATGTTGCCGGAGTGAACAGCCCCCATCGTGATGCCATAGATCAGGAGAAAAGTATGACGACATCATCATCCCGACGGACCTTTCTCAAGAGCGGTGCCGGCGCGGTGATTGCTGGCGGTGCCTTGCTCAAGACGGACCTGGTGGCGGCCGCGCAGGCGCCGGCATCATTCCCCGAGGCGACGGGCACATTCCAGCCTGCGGAAACGAACGTTCCGCAAGCGCAATATCCACGCGTCGATGCCCGTTCGCGCCGCGTCCAATTTCGCATAGATGCTCCGCAGGCGCGCCAGGTGCAGGTGATGGTCGGAGGCGGAGGAGGCGAGACGCCACGGATGAACCTGGTGAAGCAGTCCGATGGCTCGTGGACTTTGACGACCCCGCCGATCGTCGAAGGATTCCACTACTACCCCGTGTATATCGACGGCTTCGAGTCGAACGACCCGGGCAGTCGCACGTTCTTTGGCGAAGGCCGGGACATGAGCGGCATCGAGATCCCCTCTCCCCTGGCCTCCGATTCCTTCTACCGGATGCGCGATGTTCCGCACGGTCAGGTGCGCGAGCACTATTATTTCTCCGGCGTCACGCAAGAGTGGCGGCGCATCATCGTCTACACACCGCCCGGTTACGATCAAGAGCCGCACCGGCGCTATCCGGTGCTCTACCTCCAGCACGGCGCGGGAGAGGACGAGACGGGATGGACCAAACAGGGGCGGGCCAACGTCATTCTCGATAATCTGATCGCCGGCGGCGAGGCCAAGCCCATGATCATCGTGATGGCCTATGGCTATGCCAAGTTTCCGGGCGTTGCCGCGCCCGACTTGAGTCGGTTGCGGAGCGGGTCCCCCGCCGCCTTCTTTGCGGCGATGCAGGTGTACACGGGCGCCTTCGCGGACGACCTGACCAAGGTCGTCGTTCCGCTGGTCGACAAGGCCTACCGTACCATTCGGGATCGCGATCATCGGGCGATGGCGGGGCTTTCCATGGGGGGCTTCCAGACATTCGAGGTCACCCTCAATCATCTGGACATGTTCTCCTACATCGGGGGATTCAGCGGCGCTGCCTTCGTGCTGGGCAATACCCGGTTCGATCCCAAGACCGCCTACCACGGAGTGTTCGCCGATCCCGCCGCATTCGCCCGGCGCGTACACCTGCTCTGGCTGGGCGCGGGCACGAACGAGATGCCCATGATTCACCGCGGCCTGCTGGCATTCCAGCGGGATTTGGTGGCGGCGCACATCCAGCACGTCTTCTACCAATCCCCCGGCACGGCGCATGAGTGGCTGACGTGGCGCCGGGACCTGAACGATTTTGCGCCCCGACTCTTTCGGGCGGCCTGAGGACTGGCTTGCGCTCCCTAAGGCGCGGGGGCGGCGCAATTCTGCGCGATGAAATCCTGATGCCGCGGCATGGTCGCCGCGCAGCGGGCGACCACGTCCGTGATCTGCTCGAGGAGGCGCCGCGTGTCCTCCGTGGGCATATCTTCGGCCCGCGGGTCATAGCTTGCCGGCGAAACACCCTGGCCGGTCAGGAGGAAGAACCAACTCTGCTCGCTGAACAGCTCGGCCGGGTCGCGCACGAGGCGGCCGTGGCCGCGGAAGAGCTCGAGACGCTCCTGCAGGCTGTCGGGTAGTCGCATCTCGCGGCAGTAGCGCCAGAATTCTCCCGCGCGCCGGGTGAGGCTGTAGTGCGCCACGAGGAAGTCGCGCACGCGCTCGTATTCGAATGCCATCCGCCTGTTGTAGCTATCGATGTCGGACTGCCGGAAGCGGCGATCCGGGAAGAAGTTCACCAGGACGAAGGCACCGCGCTGGA
>Ga0335075_10000707_pt1 | contig 56854 bp, 53 predicted proteins | sample Lox_Sample_24_FD_206723 | JGI IMG/M metagenome (GOLD analysis project Ga0335075, IMG submission 206723) | Soil microbial communities from Loxahatchee National Wildlife Refuge, Florida, United States - Lox_Sample_2.4 | ecosystem: Environmental > Terrestrial > Soil > Wetlands | place: USA... | reverse complement strand
CTATAGCGCACGCCGCGGCACCTATCGCGTTCTCTACAGAATTGACGACGAGCGGCAGCAGGTCACCGTCGTGGGCGTATTCAGCCGTACCGATGCCTACCGTCGCCGATGACAGCAGCATCCGCTCTACGACGCGCATGCGGGCCAGCGGTCCGCACCCCTTCGCCAGTCCGCACACAGTCCGCAGGAGTCTCACCGACCCTCGTCAATCCCCGGCACTTTTCGGCGGCGTATTCCGTTGTGCCCGAGCGGATTACCGTCGTTTGACGCCACAAATCACGAAACGTCGTCAAATCCCATTTCCGCAGGTAGGACACTCTCATAATCCGTTGGTCGCGGGTTGGAGCCCCGTCCACCCCACAACGTCGAAATGGGCGATTCTGCGTCTTCTCAAACGGCCCGGGAGGCTAGGTCTGCCAGTCGCTGGATCCGTCGTTCCTCTTGTAATTGCCGCCGCTGGAGTTCGTCACGATGATGGGATCACCCGGCCCGAAGTTGTCGAAGAACCACTTCGCATTGGTGGGACTGATGTTGATGCAGCCGTGGCTGACATCGCGCTTGCCCTGGTCATCCACCGACCACGGGGCGCTGTGCACGAAGTCGCCGACGTTATCGAAGCGGACGGCCAGTTCGACCGTTACCTTGTAGCCATAGGTCGAGTTGACCGGAACCCCGTATGTGGAGGAATCCATCACCACCGAGGGCATCTTCTCTTGCACGTAGTAGGTGCCATTCGGGGTCTGGTGATTACCGGCCGTCATCCCCATCGACATCGGGATGGTCTTCTCCAGGGTGCCATTGCGGGTCACCGTGAGCTGGTGCGTGGCGTCGTCGGCCGTAGCGATCAACGTGTCACCGGTTTGGAAGCTCGATACCGTTCCGCCGGCGTCGACGGTCACCGCGGTGTGCGCGGGCCAGAAGCTCAACGGGCGCCAGCGCAGCTGCGTGGGAGTCATCCAGTAGAACTTGCCCGGAACCGGCGGGACCGAAGAGACGTGGACGGCGCTCTCGGCTGCGCCGGCGTCATCGACCAGCCCGGGGAAGTTGATGATGATCGGCTGGGCCACACCCACCGTCGCTCCGTTGGCAGGGACGAATCTCGGCGGCCCGAATGGCGCCGGGCCGGTGAACGGTGCCGGGTTCTGGCCCGCAGCGGGGCCCGCCACAATGGGTGCGGCCGGCGGTGGTGGTGGCGCCGCCAATGGCGGCGGCGCAGGCGGGCCCGCGGGTGGCGCTGCAACCCCTGGATCGCCGGGAGCCGGATCCGGATCCGCCAGCGCGGGACCCGCACTCAGAACCAGCAGCCAGCCCAATATCGAAGCCACTCCGACTGCCTTCAGAGCGGCGAACAGGCTTCCCCTCGTGCAGCCCGACATATACATCCCTCCAGTTGCTTTCTGGGACCAGTGTCGCACAGCGCCCAGGCCGCAGAGTCGCCCAGCCTCTTCGATTCCGGCACTATTCGGCGGTGTATTCCATTGTGTCCGTTCGAATTATCATCGTTCGACGCCACACGTCACAGACTGCCGTCAAATCCCATTTCCGCAGGTGGGACCTTATAATCCGTTCGTCGCAGGTTCGACCGCCGCGCGCCCACGCAAGCGTGCCCAATTCATGCCTCAACATCTTGCTGTGCCATCCCCCGCCGCCTAGGCGAAATCATGGTTACTCGCATCGATATGAATAAAGATTGAGCCGTGACGGGCAATGGATTGGTAGACCTCTCGGGAAAGGTCGCGATCATCACCGGGGGCGGTCGCGGGCAGGGAGCGGCAGAGGCCCGATTATTTGCCTCGCTGGGTGCTCGGGTGGTCATCACCGACATACTCGAAGGCGAGGGTCAAGGGGTCGCGGCGTCCATCGGTGATGCGGCTCGGTTCGTCCGCCACGACGTCAGCAGCGCGAACGGTTGGACGGAAGTGGTTACGTTTGCTCGCAACGAATTCGGTCGCCTTGATGTGCTGGTGAACAATGCGGCGATCTGCGCCGTCGCGCCCATTCTGGATCAGCCCGTTGACGAGTTCGAGCGAATGCTGAACGTCAACCTCATCGGGCCCTTCCTCGGGATCAAAGCAGTTGTCGAGCCAATGAAAGCGGCCGGCGGAGGATCAATCATCAACATTTCATCGCAGGCAGGTCTGCATGGGCTCGCCGGCTACGGCGCCTACGGGTCGTCCAAGTGGGGCCTTCGTGGCTTGACGAAGGTGGCGTCAATCGAGCTTGGCCAGTTCGGGATTCGCGTCAATGCGGTCTATCCCGGAATGATCGATACGCCGATGATCGAGCACCTCAACGTTCGTCGTGGACCGGGCGGGCATCCTGGCTCGCCGCTGAACCGCGTGGGAGTGCCAGAGGAAGTCGCCAGCCTGGTTGCGTTCCTTGCATCAGATGATTCCTCGTATGTGACCGGCGCAGACTTCGCGGTCGACGGCGGCGCTAGCGCGGGGCGAATCCCCGTGACGCCGCCGGTGATTCAACCGGGCGACGATAGCTAGAAGCCCTTATCCAGCAGGGTTGTCGGTAAATTCGGATGGCTGGCGGACGGCGTAGCGTTGCTCTGCCTGTGCCAGGAATTTCAATGAGTTCTTCGGCGGCGGAATGCCGGCCGGATCGTAGCTTGGGCGCATGCACCGGAACAGGACCTTCGGCAGCATGTAGGCGAAGAAGCGTCTCATCATGTTGGCGAAGCGCAGTTTGCTCCGAAGCTTTGACTCTTTGATCCGCCCAGCCGCGAGGTCCGCATTGATCAGGGCGTTTGCCGTTCGCAGCGTGTACGAGAACTGGTGGCACAGCGCGTAGAGCATGCCGTAGATCCGCGCCGGATAATTGTTGTCGTACACCTCCTTAAAGAGGTGGTTGCATACACTTCGATGCTCGTACTCCTCGGCGAAGTGCCAGAGCCAGAGGTACACGGTCGGTTCGTCCCAGTCGTACAGGACGTCGCCGGCCTCTTCGAAAAAGAACTGCGACACGATCGGGCCGACGGTTTCGAAGCCTTCTGAGTAGGCCAGACACCAACGCGGGCTCTTCGTCGCTAAGAACCTGCCAAAATCATCGCGCATCTTGTCCGCTGCAGGACCGATCCACGAGTACCCGGACTCGACGAGTTTGGTGTTGAACTGAGCATGGAGCTTGGCGTGCCAACCCTCCTGCGCGCAGAACATCGAGACATCGGTGGCCAATGCCGGGTGTGCGGCCGTGTCAAGTTCCTTACGAGACTGCCGCACAGCCCTATTCAAGAAGGATTCCAAGTGATGCAGAAAACTCGACGTCGCATTCAGGAGGTGGCAGAACTCCGGTTGATCCTCCGCCCATCTGATTTTCGCATCGCTGAAGTCGAGTTCCACTTTTCGCACAAGCATCTCGACACCTCCGGCCTGTGGTGACGGGTAGCCACACCATACTCCTCCAACGATCGGTCGACGCCTGGCCAATAGTCGGGCGCCATTAGAGCTTGCTCAGGGTGTTGATCGTTTGAATTTCGGCGTCCCGGTACGGCCGCCCATCGGGTTGGAGCAGGTCTTGAAACCAGAGCTTCGGAGCCGTCCGGTACGGGTGATCCCAAGAGTCCCATGGAAAGTAGGTCTGAGTCTTGCCAGCCACCCAACCCCAATTGATCGCACCAACGTTGTGCCGCTTCGCAACTGGCAAGACTCCGTCAACGGTGCTGCCGAGCGTCCGAGCCAGGTACTCGGTACAGAGGATCGGCCGCCCTAATGGCGACAGTTCGGCGATCCGGGCTTCGAAGCCTGCCGGTTTGTCATAGCAGTGGAAGGTGACCACGTCGGAGTTGTCGAGTTGGATGCTAGCGATTTCGCTGCGCCACTGCGGATCCCCCCACTGGCCGTCCCACACGCCACTCGTCAACGGTTGAGTCGGATCAACCGAACGCGCCCACCCGAACGCCAGTGAGAGTAGGTCGGCGACGCGTTCCAGTTTGTCTTTCCTCTCGACCTTGCGATACACGCGGGCGGGATTATCGGGCTCATTCCAGATGTCCCAACCCAAAACGCGATCATCCGTGCGGAATTGGTTCAACACGCCCGTGACGTATTCGAGCAGAGTGCGACGGTAGTCGAGGTCATCGAGGTGTTCAGCGCCTGGGCTTTGCACCCAACCGGAGTTGTGGACCCCAGGCTTCGGGGCCCGCTGCCGTCCTGCTTTGGGGAACGGATCCCAACATGAGTCGAAGAAGACAAAGATTGGTTTGATGCGGTGGCGGGCCGCAATGCTGACGAGCTGCGCGAGACGGCCTTGAAAGCCTCGCTGGTCTTGGGCCCAGAGCCGATCGTGCAGGAAAACCCGCACAGTGTTGAGCCCGTGTAACTGGGCCCAGCCGAGCTCGGTATCGATGCGCCGGGGGTCGAAGGTGTCGGCCTGGAACATCTCGAGCTGGTTGATGGCGTTCGAGGTGACGTAGTTGGCGCCGACGAGCCACCCTTGCGCCTGATACCAGCGGTTGGCCCGATCAGGCGACCATCGGCTTTGCTCTGCTGTGGCACGGGGTACCGCGGTCAGCGCCGGGGCCGCGGCCAGCAGCAGGGGTAGCTTCAGCACCGTTCGACGCCTCACGCAGTGACGATATGAGATCAGCGTGACGCCGTTGTGAAAATTCATGCCAGATCTGCTGAGGTATCTGAGCTGCCCCTACGACGGTCGGACCTGGAGAGGTCGCACAACCCCCAGCTCCACGGCTTGAAGCGGACGCAAGTCCCGATCGTCGGGGAGAAGTCTCACACCGCGGTGACTCGGTTGCCTTGCACGTAAACCTGGGCGATCGATGACTCCCGAATACCCATCAGCAGCGCGAAGAGCGTCTGGTCGCGGGCCAGATCCGCGTCGCCGGATCGGATGCCGTGGCTCAGCGCCGCCTGCAATGCCGGCGTACCGGACGGGTCGACGACGACGAAGTCGGCCTCTTTGTCGACGTCGAAATTGCCGAACCGGCTCTCCATGTCGAGCGCCCGCGCACCGGCCAGGGTGCCGGTGAACAACATCTCGGCCGGATGCAGTGACACGCTGTCGTTTCCGGGTTCGCTGATGTGCACCTTGAAGGCGTCGCCCAGCACCCGCGGAATCAACCACTCGTCCCCGGCGCCGAAATCGGTTCCAGCGGCGATGTTTACGCCCGACGCGGCCGTCCGTTTCCACGGCATGGTGCCCGAGCCCAAGAACAACTGGGAGATCGGGCAGTGCGCTATCGACGTTCCGGTCTCGGCCATCCGGGCCAGCTCGGCGTCCTGGCAGTGCACGCCGTGCGCGAAGATGGTCCGTCTGCCCAACAGACTCTTGCCGCCGACGGCCGACCCCGGAAGAAACCTCCCGTCGTAGGTGTCCAGGTAGGAGTTCACCTGGTATGCCCTCCTGGTTGCGTCGACCTCACCGGTGCCGGGGCGGTTGTTCTCATTCAGGTGGCTATGCACGTAGACGCCACGGTTACGGACCGAATCATAAAGTTCACCAAGGCGTTTCAACGTCTCTGTAGTCACCGCCAGAGAGAACCTCGGCATGATCGCGACCTGCAGCAGTGCGGTGTCGGCATTGCCGGTGTCGGCGGCATGCCACTTGTCGATCTCTTCACGGGTGAGCCGGATAGCATCGCTCTCCGATGTCAATAGCGGCCGCGCGCTTTCCGGTCCGACGGTCTGGATGCACCGACCGCTCACGATCCTCAACCCGCTGCGCTGTGTTTGGGCGAACAACGCATCCTGCGCGTGCGGAAACGGCGAACCGAAGACCATCGCGGTGGTGGTTCCTGCCGCGATACGCCGATTGCAGAACTCAACCGCTGCCCGCTGGGCGAATTCGGCTTCAGCAAAGCGGGATTCAGAGGGATAGATGCACACGTTGAGCCACTGCAGCAGCTGCCCACCACCATAGGAATCGCCGGCGTAGGTCTGCGGGAAGTGGATATGGGTGTCGACGAAGCCCGGCAACAGAAACCCGGGCCGGTGATCCAGCACCGTGGCAGCCTCGTGGCCCGCGGGGATCGCGGTTCGCTCGCCGCAGAAGGTGATCGTCCCGCTGTCATCGACGACCAACGCGCCGTCGGGAATCGATACCAGTGCGGCGGCGGCTTCGCTGACCGTTGGGCTACCGGCGACGTGATAGATATGGCCGAGATGAGTTTGAGTCATTCCGGCCTGGGCTTCAGGATGAAGCTCGCCGTCAGTGCGGCGACGCCGATGGCAACGCAGATCCACAACGCGGACTCTAAACCCGCCTTTGTCCCCTGCACGACAATCGTTCCGGCCCATGCGAATCCGACTGATCCGCCGATGCCGAAGCCGGCATTGGCCATCCCGGCCAGCGATCCTGGCTCATCCTTGGATGCCTGCATGACACCCAGCGCGGCAAGCGGGGTGATGCACGCAGCCATGGCCGTTCCGAATACGGGCATGAGCAGGATGACCATGTTCCGGTTGAGCACAAAGATCGCCAGCAGCGCGGTCACGGCTATGGCGCCGATCAGCCCCGCGCGCAACACAGTCACGAAGCCGATCCGCACTGCGAGCCGTCCGATAAACGGTGCCACGATCATTTTCGCCGCCGCGGCGGGAGCAATGAACAGCAATGCCGTCATCTGCCCGCTGGCGCCGAAGCCGACGTGGTCGTCCTCGGCGATGAACGGGACGATGTAACCGAGCGCGATCATGAACGAAGCAAAGCTCAGGATGGTCACGGCGATCACCGGCCAGGCGTAGCGCGAGCGCAGCTGATCGATGTGGGCCAGGGGATGCCTCACCCGCTGCTCGACCACTATGAACGCCACTAATGCCACGAAGGCTGTGGTAATAAACCCGAGCACGACCGGTGAGAACCAGCCCGCGCGTCCACCGTTGGTGAGGAACAGATTGATTCCGGCAACTCCCAACGCGATCAGGGCGGCTCCCACCCAGTCCATGCGGCCCGAGGAGGCGCCACCGGGTTCGTCGGCGGGCACCGCTTTCCAGCTCAGTGCGACGGCGCCGACTCCGACCGCCAGCGTCAACATGAAAATGGAGCGGAATCCGAAGTGATCGACCATGAAACCGCCGAGCAGCGCGTCGAGCCCGGCCAGCCCGGCGTTGACCGCCGACAGTGCTCCGCAACAGACGCCGAACGCCGCTGCGCTGAGGCGTTCACGCATGACGAGGTAGGCCAGACCGAAGGTGATGTTGGAGCCCCCTTGCAGGATCCGGCCCACCACCACGGGTAGCAGTGAGGTACCCGCGATGCACAACAGCGTCCCGATGCACTGCGCGACCAGTACGGCGAGTAAGACCCGCTTGCGGCCGATGTAATCGCTCCAACGGATCAGCACCACGGTGCAGATCGCGCCGGAGAGGTGGAAATAGGTAGACATCGACGCATACCCGTGCGGCCCGAGATGGGCGTTGATGTCTCGGACCGCCGGAGCGAGCATGCTCGCGTTGAGCATGCACGAGGCCACCGACACCATCAGTGCCAGCACCATGAACCGCGTCCGGCCAAGCGACAACGCGAACGCGGTGCGTGTCGTGGTCTGGTGGGTCCGGTTGATGGTTGCTGACGCCGTCATGGCATTGATCGTTCATCCGGCAGTGGCATCGCGGTAGCGGCCGCGTGCTTGTAGGGATACAAGTGCGCCTTGTATCCAGAAGACGCCAGCAGGCGGCCGTCACCGACGGTGACTGCTCCACTTTCAGGGCTGTGCTGCCCGTCTTGGCGTTCGCCGGCAACTACTCGACTGGGGAAACGCGCCATGCGGGGTTAAACCCCCAGGTCAAGGCGTGGACAGGCTGACTGCATCTCATCGATACAAGGTGCACTTGTACCGCTGCAAGAACGCGACCGCTACTGCGGCGCCATCGCTGAATGAACGATCAACGACATGACCACTTCAGCAAACGAAGACCAGATCCACGACGACACGACGAGCACCGCGCGTGCCACCGCAACCGGATCCCTGCGCCGCAGCATCGCCGGCGCTCTGCTGGCCACGGCGATCGGCGCCACTGCCGTGGGTCTTACCGCGGCGGACTACCGCGACGACGCACCACCCGCGGCCGCCGATATAGCAACCCCGGTGCCGGCGCCTGCCGCAACCGCGTGGCGATGGCTCAAGGGATTCATCGACCGCGCGTTCGACCCGCATGTTGACTGCGACTACCGCTTTGACGACAGATTCCCCTGCGATTGGCATTGAGTTCGACGCGACAACTGGGTCGATCTTCAGTGCCATCGCTAAGAGCCGCGACGCGGTGATCACGCAGTGCAGCTTGCTTTTACGAGAACCTCATGCCAGCGATGACCTCGGAATTCGGTCGAGACCACCGCGCAAAGCGGCTTTTAGTCCCGCGGCCCACCCGTCGGCCTGCCGGTGGGCCCGTCTGATTAACTTGATCTTGAGGCGGCGTAAATGGGAGGTGAAGTGCGGTCAGGCGAGCGCATCCAGTCAAAGATCCGCAGTCACCGGTGGTGGCCGCACATCAGACTCGGTGGCGTCGCGCTGATAGGCGCGGTTGCCTGCGCGATGATTGCGTCGGTCGTTCTGTATGTCGAAGGTGCCGCGACGCACCGTATTCCAAGTTTTGGGCCGCCCGCCAGTGGCGGCACCATCGTGACACTGGATGTGCAAAGCGTCCGAAACAACTACAGCGAACTCGTCGGCGACCTCATCGTCTCGCCCGGACACGAATTGCTGGATCCGGCGACTAACGGCCTCAAGGAGGAGCTGACCGTCGCCGTCACATCCGCGACCACACCGGTCAGGCGCACGTGGTCCAAGGGCATGTTGCCCGGTGTTTTTCCCGTTCCGCTGACCCTGGCCCGCGACGTCGAACAGTGGCCGTTCGATCGCTACTACACCGGGCCGATCACCGTCGAACTGTTCGTGGGTAAGACGCAAATCCCGGAACGGGTCAACGTGACATTCATCGATCGGCTGCCCGGCTGGAGAATTCACGTGGTTCGCGCGAGTAACGCCGTTGCGTTGGTGCCCTATGAAGTGGAGTTGCAGCGGTCAGGGAGCACGATGATGTTCGCGATCGTCATCCTTTGCATTCTTGTCGCGATCGCGGTAGTCGGTGCGTTTGTGGCGGTTCAGACACTGCGCGGCCGACGGAGGTTTCAGTCTCCGATGACGACCTGGTACGCGGCGATGCTGTTTGCGGTGGTGCCGCTCAGAAACGCACTTCCGGGCTCGCCGGCGTTCGGAAGCTGGATCGATCTCACGATCGTTTTGTGGGTGCTGGTGGCGTTGGTGGTTTCGATGCTGCTCTACATCGCGGCCTGGTGGCGCCAGCTCAGACCTGAGCCGGAAAGTCGCGGACACCGACGCTCAATGGTCTAGCGATGCGAGGAACGCTTATGAGACGGGAGATTCCGGCAGACCGGCCGGCCTGCGGCCAAAGGCGATAAGGTGGCGGGTCCGCTCGGTGTCCTCGGTGAGGTCATGCATTCGGGCGGCGAGTAAGTCCCGCCACTCCACGTGACATTCCGTCGGTGCGGTAGGGCGGCCCGAGGAACCGTTGCAGCATGGTGCGTTGGGCGTCCGGATCTTTGAGCGGCCAGCACCACAGTGCCAAGAAAACGCGGATGAGCCATTGCGCGGCGATCGGGTCGTCGTCCTCGAGGCCGAGCATTTCGGCGGCGAACCCGTTCACTGCCGGCGAGTTGGTGATCCACTCGCTGATCGGAGTTTCGTGCGCCGACCGCATCAAGTGAGCCAGCGGATCCGATTGCAGGCCCTGCAGGGCGACGATGGTGGCGGTCACGACGCGGTCCGGACCCGTGAGGTCTTTGATCGCTCGGCGCGCCGTGTCCACGATCCGCGTCGCTTGGATAGCGACGACGGCGTCGCGGATGGCAGCCTTGCCGCCGGCATGACGGTAGATCGTCGCGGGCGAGCAGTGGACCTTCGCGGCCAACGCCTCGATGGTGAAGGCGTCGTATCCTCGGCGGGCAATCAGGTCGGCGGCCGCCGCGTAAATGCGTTCGGCCGCTTCGCTTCGGCGATCCCGTCCGACCAGCCAGTCGTGGCTTGGCATCTCCCTGAGCTCCCTTGGTAGCGGCTGTTGAAATACTTCTCGCACGCTGAGAATTTTCGGCTGCTTTTTCTCACGGTAATCCGCAGGTGGCGCCGCGTCGATGACTTCAGCCGCCTGTTTGCTCGCGCGACAACCGTTCCTCAACTTTCCGCGGCTCGTTGACCGGGACCCGGACGGCATTCAGCCTGAATCCATGACGGTCGTGGATGATCCGATCCGGTTCTTCGGCGCCGAGGCATTGCAGGACCCGTACCCGCTGTATGACCGCATGCGTGCCGCAGCGCCCGTGCACCGCATCGGTGACTCGGTGTTCTACGTCGTGTGTGGCTGGGATGCAGTGCTGGAGGCGGTCGAACGGGTCGAGGATTTTTCGTCGAACCTCACCGCGACGATGGTGTTTCACGATGACGGCTCGGTCACCCCGTTCGAGATGGGCCCGTTGGGGGATCCCTCGCACGCGTTGGCCATCGCCGATGATCCCGTGCATGCGATGCACCGCAAAATTCTGTTGCCGCACTTGTCCGCGAAGCGGGTTCGGATCATCGAAGAGTTCGCGGCCGACACCGCTGACCGGTTGTGGGACGAGAATCTGCGCGACGGGCAGATCGAGTGGATGAGCACCATCGCCAACCGGCTTCCGATGATGGTGGTCGCCAGGCTGCTGGGCCTGCCCGATGACGACGTCGATCAACTCATCCGGCTCGCCTACGCCGCCACAACGCTGCTGGACGGGATTGTCGCGGCCGACCAACTCCAAGCGGCCGGGATGGCAGCCTTTGAACTGTCCAGCTACGTCGTGAAACATTTCGAGAAGTCCAGCGCCAGAGATGAATACGGTCTGATCGCTGATCTGGCCGCCCGGTGCGCGTCGGGTGAGTTGGAGCAGACCCCAGCGCTGGCGATCATGATCACGCTTTTCAGCGCCGCCGGCGAATCGACGGCGTCGCTGTTGGGAAGTGCTGCGTGGATCCTCGCCGACCGGCCCGAGATCCAGCAGGAGATCCGCGAAAAGCCGGAACTGCTCGGCGTTTTCATCGAAGAGGTGTTGCGCTTCGAGTCGCCCTTTCGTGGCCACTATCGACACGTGCTGCGCGATACCACGCTGGCCGGCATCGACGTGCCGAGCAACTCCCATTTGCTGCTGATGTGGGGAGCCGCCAACCGCGACCCGACTCATTTCCACGCGCCAAATGAGTTCCGGCTCAACCGAACGAGCGCCAAAGATCACGTGACTTTCGGCAAGGGTGCCCACTTCTGCGTGGGGGCCGCCCTGGCACGTTTGGAAGCCCGTGTCGTTTTGGGCATGCTGCTCGAGCGCACCAGTTGGATCGAGGCTGCCGACGTCGGGGAGTGGTTGCCCAGCATCCTGGTCCGGCGCCGCGAGCGTCTGCAACTCGCGGTCCGGTAATCAGCTCGGGCGGGATTGCTCGAGATAGGTTGTCAGAGCATTGGTTAGCCCTCGCCGGGCTTCGTCGAGATCGGCATAGGAGCCCAGCTGGCGCTCGGAGACCAGTCCACGCATCGCACCCGGGATCAGCGCGGCCACCTCGCGGACACGCTGCGGGTCGACGCCCAGACCGGCGAAGGCATTCTGACAGGTTTGTTGCCAGCTCTTACCCCAGGAGAAGAGTTCGGCGGCGGTACGCGGATACAAGCGTTCCAGCTCGTGGTGGTCGCGGGGGAGCGCCGCCCGCAGATTCTCGATCGCGCGGGAATCGTCGGACGCCAGGCCGTGGTACAGGGTGTCGATGATCCCACGAACCCGCTCTCGTAGCGGGGCGTCCGACTCGACGCTGCTCAACGCCGAGAACGTCGCGTCACGGCGCTCGGCGGTGCGGTGCAGCACGGCCGCCCAGAACCCGTCGACGTCGCCGAACTGGTACTGGACTGCGCCCCAGGTCGCGCCGCTCTCTTTGGCGATCCGGGTTGCCGACACCGCGCCCGGGTCGCCCGAGGCCAGCGAGCGTACCGCGGCGTCCAGCATCGTCTGGCGAGTCGCCAGCCCGCGCTTATTGCTGCGCCGTTGAGGCACCTGTGCCTGCGTCATTACTTGGATGGTAGCGGCTCCGTCAGCATTTCATAGCACCCACTATGAATTTTCCGCCATGCGCACTATCATCTCCTGACATGGCCAAACCGCCGTTGTCGATGAAACCGACCGGTTGGTTCCAAGTCGCCTGGTCCGATGAGATCGGCATCGGCGACGTTCACACGATGAAGTACTTCGACCAGGAGATGGTCGCGTGGCGGGCCGAGTCCGGTGAGCTCACCGTGATGAACGCATACTGCGAACATCTCGGTGCACACCTTGGCTTCGGCGGCAAAGTCGTCGGCGAGGTATTGCAGTGTCCGTTTCACGGTTGGCAGTGGAGCGCCCACGGCCGCAACGTCTGTAACCCGTACCAGGACCGCCCTAATCGCGGCCGCCGAATCCGCACATATCCGGTGGTTGAGCGCAACGAGTCGGTCTACATCTGGCACGACGTCGATGGTCGTGCGCCGTACTTCGAGGCGCCGGATATCTTCGCCGGATTCGACGACGCCAGCAGCGCTGCCGACTACTACCCGCAGCAGCGGTTGTACCGGAAACGCCTGGAAATGCATCCGCAGTATGTGCTCGAAAACGGCGTGGACTTCGCCCATTTCAAGTACGTGCACAACACCCCGATCGTGCCGATCTTCACCCGCCACGACTTCGCCGAACCGGTGTCCTTTGTCGATTTCACCATCACCTTCGAGGGTGACGACAACCAGAAGATCGAGGACATCGACAGCCGTGTGGAAGCCATCAACGGTGGTCTGGGAATCGCGGTGACGAAGAGCTGGGGCATGATCGACAACCGCACCATCTCGGCGATCACCCCGGTCGACGAGTCCACCTCCGACGTCCGGTTCATGGTCTACATAGGCCGAACGCCGGGCAAGAATTCGGAACGGGCCCAAACCAAGGCGCGTGAATTCGGGCAAGAAGTGATCCGCCAGTTCGAGCAGGACATCGAGATCTGGCAGCATCAGCGCTACTCGGACCCGCCGGCGTTGGCCACCGCGGAGTACGAAGGGTTCACCGCAATTCGCAAGTGGGCCAAGCAATTCTATCCCGACGGCATTGGTGGCAGTGCTGCCGACGTCTACGCCGCATCCCAGAAAGGTGCAACCGAATGAGCGCAACCGCCCGGCCGATTCGTGTGTTCCAAGTTGCCACCGGCAACGTCGGTTCGGAAATGATCAAGCGGATTGCCGAACGGCCGGATCTGGAACTGATTGGTGTGCACTGCTACGCGCCCGACAAGGTCGGCAAGGACAGTGGCGAGCTGGCCGGCATGGCGGCTAACGGGGTCAAGGCCACCGGCAGCATCGAAGAGATCATCGCGGCCAAGCCCGACGTGCTCACCTTCCATGGTGTGTTCCCCGACGAGGACCTGTACGTCAAAGTGCTCGAGGCGGGAATCAACATCGTCACCACCGCGGATTGGATCACCGGGTGGCACCGCGACAAGAATCACCCCCATCCGTCGGGCAAGCCGGTAACCCGGCTGCTGGCCGAGGCGTGTGAAAAAGGCGGTTCCACGTTCTACGGCACCGGGATGAACCCAGGGCTGAATCAGATTCTGGGTGTGGTGTGTTCGGCTGATGTCGCCGAAATCGAGAATGTCACCACCATCGAGTCGGTCGACGTGTCCTGCCACCACTCCAAGGACACCTGGATCGAGGTGGGTTACGGCCTGCCGGTGGATGATCCAGAAATCCCGGCAAAACTCGAGAAGTACACCCGCGTCTTTGCTGACAGTGTGCTGATGATGGCCGACTGCTTCGACGTAACACTCGACGAAGTGAAGTTCAGCTACGAGCTGGGTGCGTGTACCAAGGACGTCGACCTGGGCTGGTACACGCTGCCCAAGGGTTCGCTGGGCGGCAACTACATCAAATACCAGGGCATGGTCGACGGGGTGCCGCGGGTGGAGACGCATCTGGAGTGGCAGATGACCCCGCACACCGACCCGAACTGGAACATCAAAGGCTGTTACATCACTCAGATCACCGGCGACCCGTGCGTCTACAACAAGCACATGATCTTCCCGAAGCCGGGCGTAGACCTGTCGAATCCGGACAATTTCGCGTCCATCGGCATGACCGTGACCGGCATGCCCGCACTCAGCGCGATCGCGTCGGTGGTAGCGGCGCCGCCGGGACTCGTCACCAGCGCTGACCTGCCGTTGCGCGGGTTCGCCGGCCGTTTCAAGCAGTAGACGTCGGCACCTGCCCAGCCCCGTGCAGTTACCGGTGCTGCGCGGAGACTCCGTCGGTGCCAGACTAGGGGTTAGTGCCGCAGCCTCGAATACGACAGGGAAGTTGATAGACGAACTGTTGAGTTGGGTAGACAACATGGCTATGACGCGGGAAGGGCCGTGGCTGCAGCGCCACGACGGGACAGGACCGGCGGCATGACCGCTATCGATCCGTCAAAGGACCATCCCGAGGCAATCACGCTCGGCCTGCACGACGCGTCCCCGCCACACATGGTGGACGCGATGGCCAAAGATGTCGAACTCGAATTGGGTTGGGGCAAACTTATTTTCGGCCAGACTTTCGCCGATGCCGCCACGCTGACCGAGGCGCTGCGACGGGAAGTGGCCGGGCGCCGCGACATCTGCATCTACGCGCGCGAGTCTCACGTGGTTGTCGCGGGCGCGCCGACCGAGCTTTTCATCGATCCCAGCCACACCTATCGACTGCGGTTCATCGATGACGACACCCAGGAGAGTCTGGCTCCGCCGCCGATCGGTGTGACTGTGCGGATGCTGAACGATCCGGCCGATGCTGACGCGATGAACCGCGTGTTCGTTCGCTGCGGAATGGTGCCGTCACCGGTCGAGACGATCTGGGACAACCACCTGCATGCCGACTCGGTGACCTACCTGATCGCTACGCGCGACAATGACGGCGCCGTCGTCGGGACGGTAACCGGTGTCGACCACGAGGTGCTCTTCAACGACCCCGAGCACGGATCCAGCCTGTGGACTCTGGCGGTCGACCCTGGGGCGTCCCTGCCCGGAATCGGCGAAGCGCTCACCCGGGCCCTGGCCGAGCACTTCCGCAGTAAGGGCCGCGCCTACCTTGATCTTTCAGTCGCACACGACAACGCCGCGGCTATCGGTCTCTACGAGAAGCTGGGCTTTGTCCGCGTTCCGGTGCTGGCGATCAAACGCAAGAACGCGATCAACGAGCCGTTGTTCGCCCCGCCTCCCGAGACGGTCGACGACCTCAATCCCTACGCGCGGATCATCGCCGACGAGGCGATGCGCCGTGGAATCTGGGTCGAGGTTCTGGATGCTGGAGCCGGTGAGATGCGACTGACCCACGGGGGCCGCAGCGTCATCACCCGCGAGTCGTTGTCCGAGTTCACCTCCGCGATTGCCATGTGCCGGTGCGACGACAAACGCTTGACCCGGCGCTTAGTGTCCGAGGCCGGCATCACCGTGCCTCGTGCCCGCCTGGCGACCGGCGACGATGACGACTACGCCTTCTTGAAGGAAGTCGGCGAAGTCGTCGTCAAGCCAACCCGCGGCGAGCAGGGCAAGGGCATCACCGTGGGCGTCCTCGCCGACCAGGGGCCCGACGAGCTCGCCGCTGCGGTGGCACGGGCGCGTGAGCAACACCCCGAGGTGCTCATCGAGCAGCGAGTCGCGGGCAGCGACCTGCGTTTGGTGGTGATCGACGGTCGGGTCGTGGCAGCCGCGTTGCGGCTGCCCCCCGAGATCATCGGCACGGGTGAGCACACAGTCCGGGACTTGATTGCGGCCGAAAGCCGACGGCGTGCCGCAGCCACCGGTGGTGAGTCACGCATCCCGCTCGACGAAGTCACGGAGGCGACGGTCGCGGAAGCCGGCTGGGTGCTGGACGAAATCTTGCCGCGCGGGACTCGGCTGCGCGTTCGCCACACCGCCAACCTGCATCAAGGCGGCACCATCTACGACGTCACCTCTGAGGTGAACCCAGAACTCTGCGAGGTTGCGGTGGCCGCCGCTGACGCGATCGGCATCCGGGTGACGGGCATCGACCTGCTCGTGCCTGATATCACCGGCTCGGAATACGCCTTCATCGAAGCCAACGAGCGACCGGGCTTGGCCAATCACGAACCGCAACCCACCGCGGCGGCTTTCATCGACTACCTATTCCCCGGCCATCCCGGCCAGCCGCCGGCGTGGACTCCCGAGGAGTCGCGGCCCTGACCGCAGAATTTCGCCGCCATCAGAGTTTGACAGCTGTGTAACATTTCCGCCATCGATGGTCCTTATTGTCGGCCCAGCAAACAACCGACGATAGGGACTCCATTGAGCGGAAACGCAGTGCGTCTGCAGGCGATTACGAACGTCGAGGCGTATGTGCCTCCAGCGATCAGTTTCGACCCGGGCGAACAGCCCGGAGAGATCTTCGGATCGAACGTCTTCACCAAGGCGGAGATGCAGGCGCGGCTGCCGAAGTCGGTGTACAAGTCCGTGGCGGCGACGATCGACAAAGGCGTCAAGCTCGACCCTGCTGTCGCCGACGCGGTCGCGGTGGCGATGAAGGACTGGGCATTGGAGAAGGGCGCCACCCACTACGCCCACGTCTTCTATCCGATGACCGGCCTGACCGCGGAAAAGCACGACAGTTTCTTGGAACCCGTCTCCGACGGGCAGACGCTCGCCGAGTTCGCCGGCAAGACGCTCATCCAGGGCGAGCCCGACGCGTCCAGCTTCCCCTCCGGCGGGTTGCGGAGCACCTTCGAAGCCCGCGGTTACACCGGCTGGGATGTCACCAGCCCGGCCTACATCCTGGAGAACCCGAACGGCAACACGCTGTGCATCCCAACGGTATTCGTCTCAATGACCGGTGAGGCGCTGGACTACAAAACGCCGTTGCTGCGCAGCCAGCAAGCCATGGGCGCGCAAGCCGAACGCATCTTGAAGTTGTTCGGCCACAAGGACTTCAATCACGTCGTATCATTCTGCGGGCCCGAGCAGGAGTACTTCCTGATCGACCGGCATTTCTTCCTTTCCCGGCCGGATCTGATCAACGCGGGCCGCACGCTGTTCGGCGCCAAGCCGCCGAAGGGCCAGGAGTTCGACGACCACTACTTCGGTGCGATTCCCGAGCGGGTGCTGGGATTCATGATGGACACCGAGCGGGAGCTGTTCAAACTCGGTATCCCCGCCAAAACGCGGCACAACGAAGTCGCCCCCGGCCAATTCGAGGTGGCGCCGATGTTCGAGCGGGCCAACATCGCCTCCGATCATCAGCAGCTGCTGATGACCATTTTCAAGACAATCGCCAAGAAGCACGGCATGGAATGCCTGTTCCACGAGAAGCCGTTCGCCGGCGTCAACGGGTCGGGCAAGCACGTCAACTTCTCCATGGGTAACTCCGAACTCGGCTCGTTGCTGGTACCCGGCGACACCCCGCATGAGAACGCCCAGTTTCTGGTGTTCTGCGCCGCGGTGATCCGTGCCGTGCACAAGTTCGCCGGCCTGCTGCGTGTGTCGGTCGCGTCGGCCACCAACGACCACCGCCTGGGCGCCAACGAGGCACCTCCTGCGATCATCTCGATCTTCCTCGGCGAACAGCTCGCCGACGTGTTCGAGCAGATCGCCAAGGGTGCCGCGACATCGTCAAAGGGCAAGGGCACCATGATCATCGGTGTCGATACCCTGCCGCCGCTGCCGACCGACGCGGGCGACCGCAACCGCACCAGCCCGTTCGCGTTCACCGGCAACCGGTTTGAGTTCCGCGCACCGGGCTCGGGGCAGACCGTCGCCGTGCCGATGATCGTGCTCAACACGATCATGGCCGACTCGCTCGACTACATGGCCACCGTGCTGGAAAAGGCCGTGGCAGAAGGCGAGACGTTCGACGCCGCAGTGCAGAAGCTGCTCACCGAAGTCATCACCGAGCACGGTGACGTGGTGTACAACGGTGACGGGTACTCGGAGAAGTGGCAAATCGAGGCGGCCGGGCGAGGCTTGCCGAATCTCAAGACCAGCCTGGACGCTATTCCCGAGCTGATCAAGCCCGATTCGATTGCACTCTTCGAGAAGTACGGGGTGTTCAACGAACGCGAGCTGCACAGCCGCTACGAGGTCCGGCTGGAGCAGTACGCGCTGACCATCGGCGTCGAGGCCAAGCTGGCAATGGAGGTCGGCGCGACGATCATCCTGCCGGCCGCGATCCGCTATCAAACCGAGCTCGCGCAGAACGTCGCCGCGTTGAAGGCTGCCGGCTTGCAGCCGACCACCACTGCGCTCGAAGCGGTTTCGGGGCCAATCGCCGATCTCGAGGCGGGGCTGGCAAAGCTGAGTGCGGCGCTGTCCGATCACTCGGCGGAATCGGCGCTCGATGAGGCCAAGCACGCACAGGGCGAGCTGTTGCCGGCGATGGCGGCGGTTCGGGCAGCCGCTGATGCGCTCGAAGGCATTGTGGCCGATGATCTTTGGCCGTTACCCACCTACCAGGAGATGCTCTTCATCCTCTGAGTCAGCGAATGCCGAGCTTCTCTCGGACGGTGTCGGTGAGGAATTGCCGCGTCGAGACTGGCCGGAAATTGCGGGCGGCGGCGGTGAGTGCGTCGCGGGAGTCGACGCTGAGATCGATATCCGCTGCGGCTACATTGAATTCGAGCTGCTCGACGCTCGAGGCTCCGGGAATGGCGACCACGTTCGGCAGGCTGAGCAGCCAGGCGAGCGCCACCTGAGCGGGTTTGGCGTCAACCTGTGCGGCGACGTCGCGCAACGTTTGCAGCAGCGGCTCGATCCTGCGCAGGTTCTCGGTGCCGAAAAGTGAGTTGATGGCGCGCACCCCGCCGGGCCGGTTGTCGACGCCGTACTTTCCGCCCAAGAGTCCTTGCGCGAGTGGGCTGTAGGCGATGACGACGCGGTTCTCCCGCTCGGCGAACGGCACGAGGTTGTCGAGCGCACGAGGGTGTGCGAGTGAGAAGTGCACCTGGTTACTGATGACCGGTCGTCCGAGCGCGGAATCGGCCTTCTGCCAACGAGACAGCGAATAGTTCGAGACGCCGGCTGCGCCGATCGCGCCACTGTCGAGCAGATCGCGCATGCCCGGCATGATCACCGAGTCGGGAACTACCGGGTTGGGCTGGTGGACCTGGTAGAGCGGGATGCGGTCCAGCTGCAGCCGTCGAGCACTGGCCCGCTCACGCTGTTTGACGACAGCAGGGAAAGGTGCGACCGGGAAGATCTTGCTGGCCACCGCAACCTCGGCGCGCTCGTCGCCGAGTGCTTCGCCGAGGATCCGTTCGCTCTTACCGAGCCCATATACCTCGGCGGTGTCGAAGAGCGTCACGCCCAAGGCGCGAGCGCGACGAACGATGTCTCGCGCGGCTCCTGAGGCGTAGCTGTCCCCATAGCCCCACTCGCGCGAACCGAACTGCCAGGTGCCCAGGCCGATCCGGCTGACTCTTCCGACTCCGTCGACGTCCAGATACTTCATGCTGCCACCGTAGTGAGCAGCGCAGTGCTCAGCTAGGCGGCGTGAGCGGGCTTGGTGAGTGCGCCGTGCTTTTGAAATACCTCCATGATCTCGCGACTTTGGACGACGTCGTTCTTCTCGCAAAGCTGGCATAGCTCGGTGACCACGGTCTGCAAGCGATCTAGGCGCATAGACGCTTGGGTCAGGGTGGTTAGCCAGCTATCGTAGTCGCGCTCGTCGGGGCCCATCTCGGCCACGGCGAAAGAGGTCATGCCCATCTGGACCACTCTCCTGGAATTCAGTTGCGCACGGGGCGTGCTCCGCCATTTGCCACGCGGGATTAGCCCCTAAGCGATGTGTCTAAACTCACAATCTTCCAGGTCACCGGCTATCCGGAGTAATGGTCTAAGGACCCGGACTTGCCGTCCGGCTACGGTCGGGAGTTACCCATCAGCGGGGCTGCCGATACGCTGTGCCTGCAGCGGGCTCGTTACAAGAGAGGGCAAATATGTCAAGGACAGTGGTGGTCGGCGCCTCAAGTGGCCTTGGGCGTTGCATTGGTGTCGGTCTCGCGCAGCGTGGCGCTCAGGTCGCGTTGCTCGCCCGTCGCCGCGCGCGTATCGAGGCGGCTGCGAAGGAGGCGGGTTCGGACGCGGTCGCCATCGAATGCGATGTCACCGACGAGGGATCGTGTCGATCGGCCATCAACGAAGCCGCCGACGCGCTCGGCGGCATCGACAACCTGATCTACACGCCTGCGATAGGGCCACTCGTCCGGATGGTCGACACCGACGCGGAAACGTGGCGGCGCGTGTTCGATACCAATGTGATCGGTGCGGCACTGGTGACGGCGGCGGCGGTGCCGCACTTGACGGCCTCGGCGGGTAAGGCGATTTACCTCTCTTCCGATGCGGGTCCGTTCGGACCGCCCTGGCCTGGACTCGGCGCCTACGGCGTCAGCAAGGCAGCGCTCGAGCAACTCGTCGATGCCTGGCGATCGGAACACCCCGACATCGGCTTCACGTGCCTGATCGTGGGGGAGTGTGGTGGCGGCGAGGGTGACGCAGCGACGGGGATGAACGTCGGGTGGGATATGGACCTCGCAATGAAGGCCGTTCCGCTTTGGTCATCGCGTGGCTGTATGCCGGGCAAGTTGATGCCGGTCGACGACCTCATCGACGTGGTGGACACGATCTTGCGTGTCAATGCGTCGACGTCGATGCCGGTCGTGGTTGCACGAGGGGCGCCCGCCGGCCCGGTAGCGTTTCCGGATCCCAGTTAGTCGCAGGCTGGAAAGCGACCGGGTCCTCTACAGTTGCGCTGATAACGACGAGCGAAGGAGACGCCGGATGGCGTGGTTCCTGGCCCTCCAAGGCCCCTACCAGACACCCCACCAGTCATTGGTTTACGAGCTTCAGGACGGGGTGGATGTGGACAAGATCGCGGCAGAGCTGGTCAGCTCCGCGACGCTGGATCGGGTGGTGCCCATTCCTGTGGTGCTGACGGCTAATAAGCGTCGACACCAGAAGGTGACGCTGTATGTCCGGCCCGCCGCATGGGGCGTGTGGGCGTTCTATGAGTTGTCCGAAGAAGACCGCAAACAGATGCTGAAGGACAACCCGGTGATCAATGCCCTCGCCCAAGCGCAGCAGCGTGGAAAGGCCAACGCTGCGGGACAACGCGGCCCGATGACGGTGCAAGTCAATCCGCTCACGGGCCAGGTGGGACCCGCCAACCCCAGCTAGACGCCGCAGCGCGCAGCGCTATGCGGTGTTTTCGCCAGTCGCCAAGTCGTCGCTGTCTGATGCGGCCCCGAGCGTGCTGAGCATTGCCACCGCCGCGCGCTGCCAGGTGAACATCTCGGCGCGACTCCGCGCGCAGGCACGCCGGTGGTCTTCGGGCCGGCTGACGACTGCGGTGACCGCTTGTGCGATGGCCGCGGGGTCGTTGTCGGCCATGGCGCCGCTGTCCGGGGTGATGATTTCGCTGAGCGCCGATGTGCGGGAAACGACAGCCGGTGTGCCACACGCCAGCGATTCCAGCGCAGCCAGCCCAAAGGTTTCGTGCGGTCCTGGTGCAAGCGCTACGTCAGCCGAGGCCAGCAACGCGGCGACGGCCCGCCGATCGGAAATGAAACCGGTGAAATCGATTGGCAGTCGAGCGGCCTGCCGTTGCAACCTGGCCCGCAATGGGCCGTCGCCCACGACGACCAGTCGAGCCTCGATACCCGCGGCACACAATTCTGCGACCGCGTCGATGCTGCGGTCGGCCCGTTTTTCCACCGACAGACGGCCGCAGTGCACCAACAGGATCTGCGACGGCGTCGCCCATCGCTGACGTACCAGGGCAGAGCGTCGGCACGGATGGAACGTCTCGAGGTCCACGCCCAATGGGACGGTGACGGTATTGGTCGCGCCGATGCGGTCGAACTCTTCGCGCGCAAACCCCGTGGTGCATACCACGGTGTCGTAGTTGGCAGCGGTGCGCCGGTTGGCGAAGTCAGCGAACGCCCTCGCGGTTCGGCGCGGAAGTAGTTGGCCCGCAAGGCGATCAAGGCGCTCGTGAGAAATCATCACGGTGGTGGGGCCGTGTTCGCGTCCCCAGCGGCCCAGCGATCTCAATGTGAGCCGGTCAGAGACCTCTAAGGTGTCAGGCCCGAGCGCTTCCAGCAGCGCCCGCACCGGTCCGGGCAACACCGCGCGATAGCCGCCGGTGAACGGAATCAGCCTGGCGGGCACGGTAATTCGGACCACACCGGTGGGCAGCTGGATCTGCTCAGCATGCCGACCCGGGACGATCAGAAAGACGTCGTGGCCCGCGGAGCAGTATTCCGCGCCCAGCCGGTCCACAGCGGTGCGAAGGCCGCCGGAGCGGGGTCCGTAAAAGTTAGCGACCTGAACGACACGCATACAGCCAGCAGAACCGCTGCTTGTGTGCGGTCAACGATCTGACATCGACGGTTGGTTGAACAGGCCATGAACTCCGAAAACCGGAGAGACCGACAAGCGCCCTCAGGTGACGGGCCGGAGCCGGAAAACCCTGATCTCACGTGGGGCGCAGCTGGCGCGATAGCGCTCGTAACCCGCATAAAAGTCGGTGGCCGTGGCCCACGCCGCGGCGCGGGCGTCACCGGCCAGCAGCTCGGCGCGGTATTGCGCGGCTGGACCTATGAACTCGACCGTGCATTCGGGGTGCGCCATTAGGTTGGTGGTCCAGGCCGGATGTGGTGGGCGACCGTAGTTGGACCCGATCGCGATCAGGCCGTCGCCGTCGTCGATTAGCACCAGCGGCTGGGTACGCGCCCACCCTGACTTCGCGCCGGTGGTCGTGACGAGCCCTATTTTGTCGATTCCCGCCGAACTCAGCCGGCCGTGTGTCCGTGGGATCAGCACCTTGTCGATAGGCGGGGCGACGTGGAGCAGGAACCGGTAGCCGGGCGGACTCATCAAGGCTCGCTCCAACAACGCCTCATCAAGGCGCAGCCGCCGCCCGCGAATCAGGCTTTCCCTCCGAAGAGTCACGCGTCGACCGTACCCAACGCGCGCTATGACCATGAGCCGTTTGACGATTCGTCGCCGATCACGCCGACCTGCCGTTACACGTTGCGACCGTCCGAGCCGAATTTTGGATTCACTGAGCGGAGTCTAAAATTGGCTTAATTCCTTGGCATTAGCCGCCAGAGCTCGCGGTACGCTGAAAACACGCGAGCCGACCGGCAACGCCGCAGGCCATCGCGCCGCGGTGACCGGTTGGAGGTTACGGCGGGAATGGGGACGAAGAACGATGCGCCATTTAGCGGCCATAGTCGCCGTTGCCGGGATCTGCATTCTCGGGGCCGGCTGCGGCAGCGGTAGCAACCATTCCAGTGTCAAATCCACGACCACGACGACGTCGCTCATTCCGCGTCCGGTTGTCGAGCGTGAGCTCGATGCGTTGCTGCTCGCGCCCGAGCAGATCAGCCCGGTCATGGGCGCTAAAGACATGGCGATCACCAGACGGCACGACGCGATGTCCGACGACAGCGCCACCATGCAGCCCAGGGAATGCCTGGCCATCGACGGCGCGGCGCAAGCCCAGGTCTACGCCAACAGCGGATTCACCGCCGTGCGTGACCTGGCGCTCAACGATGGCGACAACTTCACGCACTATGCCGAGCAGGCGGTAGTGCTGTTTCCCACAGCAAAGCTAGCCAGGGTCTTCGCGGTCGCCTCGGCGCTACGTTGGCCGGCCTGCCACGGGTATACCCATCTCCAGTCCGGAACACAGTGGACGGTCGGGCCGATATCGGATTCCAACGGTGCACTGAGTGTGATTGCAACACAACAGAATGCGAGGGCCGGCGGATGGGCCTGCGGCCGGGCGCTGGCGCTGAAGAACAACGTCATCATCGACGTCAACACATGCAGCCCTGACCCGAAGAACTCGGCCGTCGATATCGCCAACCTGATTGCCGTCAAAGTGCCGATGCGTTAAGGAATCTGGCGTCACTCGGTGTCGGCGGGCTCGAGAAGCCGCACCTCCTCGAGATCCATCACCGCCTGCAACTCGCGCAGCACGATGTCGTCGATGCGGTTTTGGTCGCGCAGCTCGATGATGGCTCGACGCTTGTGCTCCAGCACACCGAGACGCACCCGTCGCAGCAGATCGTTGCGCTCGGTGACCTCGTTGGAACCCTCAGCGTCGCCGCCGGCTTCGACGAGCGCCGCGTGTTCTTGGTATTCCTTTTGCAGACGCCTCAATAGGTCATCGCTGATACCGAGTTCGCCGGCGACTATCGGCAGGGCTTCGAGTGCGGCCTGGGAGCCACGACAGCGGGCCAGTTGCACTTCATCGGCGCGACTTGCATCTTCGGGCATCCGGGCCCAACGAACAAGGTCGGTTAGCGTGCTGCCTTGAACCAGGACGGTCACCAGAATCACGACGCAGACCACGAAGACGATCAGGCTGCGATCGGGAAACGGGGCGCCGCTGTGCGTGGTCAGTGGGACGGCTAAGGCCGCCGCGAGCGACACTGCGCCGCGGAAGCCCGCCCAGTTGGATACGACGCGCTGACGCCACCCGACGCGACGCTCGCGCTGCACGGCGCGCCGGTCCACCGTGCGAAGAAAGACCGTGACGGCTTCGGTGCAGGCAAACCGACTCACGATGATGACGCCGGTGACGGCAAGAGCCAGTAACGCCGCGTGGCCAAGCCCGCCGTCGACGCCGGCGATACCGCGCACCGCGTGCGGCATTTGGGTGCCGACGAACACCCATAGCGAGCCGTTGATCAGGAACGTCGTGAGATCCCAGAACGCAAAAATCTGGAGGCGGGAACGAGCCCGGGTTACGTGCGGCGTGGCATAGGCGAGCACCAGAGCCGACACCAGGACGGCGACGACGCCACTGCAATGAATCATTTGGGCGAGCAAAAACGCGGCGAATGGCGTGAGCAGGCTCAGCGCGCCTTCCTCCTGCGGTGCGTTGATTCGGCGGCGCACCTGCGTCACCGCGAGCCCGACGAGTAGCCCGGCGCAGATCCCACCCACGTACGAACCGACAAACCGGGCCGTCAAGGCGGCCGGGCTGACCGGGTGACCGCCGACCGCAACGGAGACGCTGATCGTGAACAGCACGAGCGCGGTCCCGTCGTTGATGATGCTTTCGGCCTTCAATACCGTGACGGTGCGCCGCGGTAGCTGTTTGGCGAGGCCGGCCACGGCCGCGGCGTCGGTGGGGGACAGCACGGCACCGAGGACCGATGCCGCATGCGATTCCATTCCGAGCGCCCGTGCCGTCCAGGACACCGCCACCGCGGTGACGACGACGAGTCCGACGCTGAGAAAAACGATGACGCGCAAGTTTGCGCGTATCTCGCGAAAGCTGGTGTTCAGGCTCTCCCAATAAAGGATCGCCGGCAAGAACAGCAACAGCACGATCTCCCCGTCGAGCCGAACGCCGCCGAACTGCGGAATCAAACCCAGCAGTGCGCCCAGCACGATCAGCAAAACCGGGGGGCCCACGCGATAACGCCGGCCGAGGACCGTGCCCACGATCACCGTGGCAAACAGCGCAACGATTACGACGAGCCCAAACACCAGCACATCATGCTGTACCAGCGGGGCAGGCTCACAACCGAGAGCAGCTAAGACGCTCGATGCAAGTCAGGGTTGGCGGGAAATTCGCAGGTCGTAGAGTAACTGGCGCACGCGGCGTTCGATCTCGTGCCGACGGCCGGGCGAGGCGGGGCCGGTATCACCGCAACCCATGCCGACGACTACGTCAGCGGCCTAGACGATCTGAAGGGTCCACGGCTCGGGGTATTCGCCGGAGATATCGATGCCCCGCTCTGCCATGGCATGCAGTCGCTGGCCGGCGAAGCGCTCGGCCAGCGGCGGCAAGAAGTTGTGCACGGTCGCATGGACCGCCAACGTCTCGTACGAGGATTCAACCAACTGCTCAACGTATCTCGATATGCAGAGCCAGGTCGCTCGCAGCGTTGCACTTCATTTGCCTCCATCGTCACGGCCGGCTAGCCGCGAGTCGATGCGGCGGATGATCGGTCCCCTTTGGGGCGCTGTGTACCAAGACGATCACAGGTGTGTACCGATCGAGACGGTAACCTGGCGCAGCCGCTGCCGTGCGCAAATCATGGATCACGCTCGCATGCTCACAAGGAGGTACGCACGGCATGACGGTGGAAGCGCAGGGTGGTCGCATCCTCGATACCGCGAAAGGCATTCTCATCGGTCTTCGTCGGTGCCCTTCGGAGTCAGCTTTCCACGAGTTGATCACTGCGGCACAACGCCACAAGATGCCGGTGTTCGCAATGGCCTGGGCGCTGGTGCATCTCGCGAACGGCGGCGAACAATCAGCGCAAACTGCCGCAGACGCGGAGTCGGCTGCTCGCGATGAATGGGGCGAGCTCTTCGCTGACGCGGTCCTGACGGTGTAGTTACCGCCGCGCGGACCGGGTCAGGGGTTGACTGTTGACCGCACGCAGCAGGCAGATGACGGTACTCGGGGTGGGATTGTCAGCGGTTCGATCCTGATTGGAGTCGATCAGGTAGGTCACCGCGAATGAGCTGCCGTCAACGGATTGCCCGGTGTATTGCGAAAACCCGGAAGCGCACTCCTGGTTGGCGATGTCGGCGACAGCTGCATTAACCGCCAGCGGGCCTCGAAGATAGACCTCTGCAGCGTGATTGGTCGCGCAGTCGACAACGGTGACAGTGACCACGCTGGGGTCACTCGATGGAAGCTCAGCCAGACAATCGCCGACCTGCAAGTCAATCCACTTCTCGCTGCGAGGATTTCGCGTTGTCGGCGGAACAGCCACAACGGTTGTCGTGGTCGCCGTTGTCGATATCTGACTCGTCGACCGGCCCGTCCTGAGATCGGTGCTGCCGCAAGCCGGCAGCAGAATCACCGCGGCCAACGAACCGACGAAGCCGAATCCCGCTCTCATATCACGCCGGGCTTCAGCCGCTGGCTAGAGCTGACTCACAGCGAAATTCGCTGCGTATAGCCCGAACATCTCAGATATTGCCATATCGCCTGGCAGAGTGCGGGATCCGGCTCGGGACGGTGCTAATAACGCACGAGCGTGAACGGGTATGACACCGTCCCGCCCGGTGCGCCGCCACAGCCAGCATCGAAAGTTGAATCCACTGAGCCGGCCAGCGTCACCGCATCCCAGGAATACGTGTCATGGGAAGGCAGGAAGTAGACGGTGCAACGCACCCCGTCGGGCACGTCGACGACCATCGTGTAACGACCATTGGCGAGGTGGGCATCTGCATTCCAAGGCTCTGCTTGCCCGTTCGGCCTCGGTTCGGCGTTCACGTGGACGCAATCGGGCGTCTCGACCTGGCATGGCCTGACGTTCCAGAGCCAGGAGTGACCCGGATCCCGCGGGGTCTCGACTTCGTAATTGCCTATCAACATCCCGGCGCCGGCAGCCGGCGCGAATGCTACTGCCGCTGAGGCGAGGGTGACACTGACGGTCATGGTCATCGGGGTCTGCACGGCTTTTCTCCGTTCCTGGCTCGCTTGCGCCGACTATAAGGTGCTGACGTTGCACAACGGGCTGGAATCAGCCCGGCGGCGTCCAGGCGATCGGCAGCGTCTTGATGCCGTGGATAAACGGCGACAGTAACCGTGCGGGTTCCTCGGTCGCGACGATATCGGGAATCTCGCGGCGCAATTCGGAGAACATCACCCGGATCTCGCGACGGGCCAGGTTGGCGCCCAGACAGAAGTGAGCGCCGCCGCCGCCGAAGCCGACGTGCGGATTCGGGTCGCGGGTAACGTCGAACATCCACGGGTTGGCGAACTTCGACTCGTCGCGGTTGGCGGAGCAGTACCACAGCGTTGCCTTGTCGCCGGCGGCCATCTTGGTCCCACTCAGTTCGAAGTCGCGGGTAAGGGTGCGGCGCATATAGATCACCGGCGACGCCCACCGCACAATTTCCTCGACCGCCGAGTGGGACAGGCCGTCGAAGTCAGCCCACCAGGTCTGCCGCTGCTCGGGGTAACGCGTCAGTGCCAAAAGCCCATGGCTGATCGCGTTGCGCGTCGTCTCGTTGCCGGCGACCGCCAGCAGGATGAAGAACGACGCCACCTCGGCCGAGGTCAGCCGCTCGCCGTCGACCTCGGCCTGCACCAGGCTCGTCGTCAGGTCGTCGTGCGGATTGCTGCGGCGATCCTCGGCCAGTGCCGTGGCGTAGCCCCCGATCTCCATGGAGACCTTCGCGAACTCCTCGAAATCGGTTGCCAGGTCGGGGTCGCCGAAACCGAGGATCACGTTGGTCCAGTGGAAGATTCGTTGATGGTCTTCCTCGGGGATGCCCATCATGTCGCAGATGACCTGTAGCGGCAGCGGCCCGGCCAACTCGCTGACCGCCTCACCCTCGCCGTCGGGGTGAGCGGCGATCATCGACGCGACCAGCCGATGCGCGCGCTCCTGCACCGACGCCTCGATCCGGGCTACCACCTTGGGCGTGAACGCCCGGCTGACGATCGAGCGCAGCCGCTGATGCCGGGGATCGTCGAGCACGATCATCGAGCCGAAGAACTCGGCGACCTCCGCTGGTTGATCATTGATCGTGATGTTGGGGCTCGAGCTGAAGATTTCTGGATGACGGCTGGCGTAGAACACATCGTCGAGGGTGGTCAGCGCCCAATGCCCGGCGCCATTCTCGAAACCCTCCATGACGGGCTCGGGCCAGAAGGAGATCGGGGCAACACGGCGCAGCATCGCGAACGCCCCGTCACGCAGATCGTCGTCGAGTGCCCAGAAGTCCAATGTGCCCAGTTCAATGTCGGCGAGCGGAACCTCAGGCGGCGCCGCGCCGTTCACGCGAGTGGCAATGCCCATGTCGACCGTCCTCGTCGTTGAGCGGGCTACACGCGCGAGCCTAAACCGCCCCGGCCGATCTTGATGGCGAGTCGAGGAACTGCCGGGTCAGCTCGTCGATCCACTGCTAGGTCCCCTTGGCGGCGGTGGTGCTCGAGCCGATACGACCGCGCGCCTTACTACGCTTGGCGTATTACGTCGTACGTACTAATGTCGGCGGTATGGCACGCGGCCCCAGACGAAATGACCCGGGTGTGCTGATCATGACCAGCTTGGCCTCGGGCGCCAAGCACGGCTACGCGCTGGCACGCGATATCGAGAGCTTCGCGGGCGTGACGCTGGGGCCGGGAACGCTGTACGGCGCGATCACCGCGCTGGAGGAACACGGCCTGATCGAACCGGCGGGCCACGACGAGCGGAGGCGCCCGTATCGGTTGACCGCCGCGGGACGGGCCGAACTGGCCACGGCGGTGCGCAGCCTGGGCGCAATTGCGGCCGAGGGCGCGCGCCGGCTCGGAATCTCTTTGCACGCTCCGAGCCCGGGGTGGGCGCAGTGAACCCTCGTGATGTCAGAGGAGTCCTGCGTTGGTACCCGCCGTCCTGGCGGCGACGATACGGAGAGGAGTTGATTGCGATGCTGGACGACACCTACGGCAACGACAAGCTTTCGCCGCGGGCCCGGATGTCGCTGCTGCGATCTGGCCTGATTCAGCGAATTCGGTTGTTGCGCAAATTCTCCGGTACATATGTCGGCTACAGCGTCGCCTGTGCCATCGTGTGGGCCATCATCTTGGCGGCTGTCTGGAGCCAGGCCGGCGATGCGACCCGCCACACGTTCACGGTTTTCTTCGGCGGATGGGCGATCGGTTGGCTGTCGGCGAGCATCGGGCGCGTCGTCTACCCGCCACCGAAAACACGCAGACCCGCGGCCTAAGCCGTCAGTGCGTGCAGACGGTGCGCGCGGGCGCACCGTTGGCGGTGGCCTGGCTGACCACGTTGCCGTCCAGCGAGATCGTGCACGTGATGGATCCGGGGCTTTGCGCGCTGAGCACGAACACTTCGGGGCCGAACGATTTGAACTGCGTCTGCCACGGCAAGGGCACATGCGCCTGGATCGCCTGGCCGGTGTCGGTCTGATACGAGATGAGGTCAGCCACCGGGGCACTGCCAGTTAGCTGATAGGTCACCTGAGGCGGCGGATCTACTGCCGCCGCTACGCCGCACATTCCGATGGCTGTCGCGAGCGCGGTCGGCAGCCCGAACAGGATCGACGCTCCCAGGCGATGCTTGACCCCGCGTGGCGTTGGCGATAATTGGCTGTTCATGGGTCACCCCCTGCGTCATGGTGTCACTGGAGTCGAAATCGCGGAGACGTTTTCGCGTTTTCCCAAAAGTCAACTGCAGGTGGGAGTCTCGTTGAACTCACGTCAGATAAGAATCCTCGAGGCTAGTGATGACCGAACAGCCGGAGGACGCCGGACGCCGGGGCATCGCGCGTCGTGACAGGCGCGACGTGCTACGCGGCGCCGGGTGCGTCTGGCCGGTTTCGGCCGAAGGACGACCGCGCCCGCTTAGGGTGGACCGGGGCGGTCGATTGGAAGGTGGCTGGATGACTGAGCGCAGTTCGAAGCGCGTCGTGGTGTGGGGTACCGGTTTCGTCGGCAGGATGGTGATCGCCGAAATCGTCAAACACCCGTTGTTCGAGTTGGTCGGCGTCGGCGTCAGCAATCCGGACAAAGTCGGTCGCGACGTCGGCGAGATCTGTGGGCTGGCCGAACCGGTCGGCATCACGGCCACCGACGACGTCGACGCGCTGATCGCGCTGCGGCCCGATGCGTTGGTGCATTACGGCCCGACGGCGGCGCACGCCGACGCCAACATCGCCTTGATGACGCGGTTCCTGCGCGCGGGAATCGACGTGTGCTCGACGGCGATGACGCCCTGGGTCTGGCCGACGATGCACCTCAACCCGCCGAATTGGATCCAGCCCATCACCGAGGCGTGCGAGTTGGGCGAATCGTCCTGCTTCACCACCGGCATCGACCCGGGTTTTGCCAACGACCTGTTCCCGATGACGCTGATGGGCCTGTGCTCGGAGGTGCGGACGGTGCGGGCATCCGAGCTGCTGGACTACACCAACTACGAAGGCGACTACGAGGTCGAGATGGGCATCGGACGCGAGCCCGAGTTCCGCCCGATGCTGGAAAACCAAGACGTGCTCGTGTTCGCGTGGGGCGGCACCGTGCCGATGATCGCGCACGCCGCCGGGATCATGCTCGACGAGATCACCAGCACCTGGGACAAGTGGGTGACACCCAACGAGCGCAAGACAGCCAAAGGCGTCATCCCGGCCGGACATGTGGCCGCGGTGCGGTTCACCATCAACGGGGTCTACCACGGCCAGACCCGCATCCAGCTCGAGCACGTGAACCGCATCGGCCTGGACGCCGCACCGGACTGGCCGGCGGGCACCAAAGACGACGTCTACCGGGTCGACATCGAGGGCACGCCGAGCATCTCCCAAGAGACAGCGTTTCGGTTCACCGACGGCTCCGGACGCGACGCAGCCGCGGCCGGCTGTCTGGCCACCGGGATGCGCGCGCTCAACGCGGTGCCGGCCGTCAACGATCTTCGGCCGGGTTGGGTCACCCCGCTCGATCTGCCGCTGATCGCGGGAGTCGGCACGATTCGCTAGAAGTGCCGCCGATGGCGGCACGTGCGGCAGCGCCGAGCGACCTATAAATTGGTGCCGATGCTCGCGGATTGGACGTTATGGCTGATGTAGGACGGTCGGCGTTAGGCCTCTCGATCGGGGTCACCAACTTGGCGGGGGTGACTGCCGAGCGGGCGGCGACCCGCAGGCCGGTGCTGACCTTGTATCGGCAGCGCCCACCCGAAGTCGGTGTGCCGTCGGAAAACCCAAAGCTCAACGAGCCGGGGCTGGTCATCACCGACTTCGTCGACCGGGTGGGCGACCCGGAAGTCATTGTGGCGGCCGACGGTACGACGCATCGCAGCGAGACGCTGCTCGCCGACGCACTGCTCGCACTGTCCTACACGGTGACAGACGGCCGGGCACTGCCAGATGCGGTCGCGGTTAGCTATCCCGCGCACTGGGGGCCGGCGGCGATCGATTCGCTGCGGGTCGCGTTGGGCCGGGTGTCCGAATGGTCGGGCGGCCGACTGGCGCTGCTACCGGATTCGATGGCTGCGCTGATCGCCTTGCAGGCGAACCCGGGAGTGCCGGGCCGCGGAATCATCGCCGTGTGCGACTTCGGCGGCACCGGAACCACCCTGGCCCTGCTCGACGCCGACAACGGCTACCAGCCGGTGGCTCCTGTCGTGCGGCACGGCGCATTCTCCGGCGACCTGGTCGACCAGGCGCTGCTGACGCACGTCGTCGCCGATCTGTCTTCGGCCGGATCGTTCGACACGTCGGCCACTTCGGCGATCGGCTCGCTGGCGCGGTTGCGGGGAGCATGCCGACACGCCAAAGAAGAGCTCTCGTCGACCGTCGAGACGACGCTGACCGCCGACGTGCCCGGATACCGTGGCGACATCCGGGTCACTCGGGACGAACTCAACGAAGCGATCCGCCAGCCGTTGGACAGCTTCATTACAGTTGTGCATGAAACATTGCAACGCAACGGGATTCGTTCGGAAGATCTGACGGCGATCGCCTCGGTGGGCGGGGGTGCCAGCATCCCGATGGTCACTACGACGCTGTCCGAACAGCTCGGTGCGCCAATCACCACCGCACCGCGACCGCATCTGACCGCGGCCATCGGTGCGGCGTTGCGGGCCGCGCGCGGCCCGGCCGACAGCGAGACAGCGTTGGCGCCGACGGCAGCCGGAACGGTCGCCGATGCCACCACGAGGTCGGATATTCCAGTGCAGCCCGCCCCGGCACCGGCGCTGGCCTGGTCGGAGGCCGACGACGACTCGGGCATCGTGCCGATCCGCCCCGGCGAATACCCCGAACTCAGCAGCACCGCCGGGCTGGCGGCCCCGCGACCACCGGCGAGCTCGAACCGCGACTCAACCCCGGTCGCGACCCGCCCGGTCGCCGACGCCTGGTATCGCCGGCCGGCAGTAGTCATGGTCGCCACCGCGCTCGCGGCGCTGGCCATCGGTGCCGCAGTCATGATCACCCTGCGGCAAACCTCCGGCAGCGCGCCGACCGCACCGGCGCCCAGCGTGAGCAATGCACCCGGATCGTCTAACCAAGGCCCGAGCCCCTCGGGCGCAACGGACACTCAGGGGCCGTCAAGCAACCCGCCGTCAACGAGCGAGTCGGACACCGGGACACCCGCGTCAACAACCACCGAAGCGCCGACAACAACGACCACCACTTCGGCAGCGCCTACGACGACAACGTCAGCAGCGCCGACGACCACCGAAGGGTCGACGACGTCACAGGGGCCGGATTTCCCGAGGTTTCCCAGGGGTCCGCGGGGTTTTCAGCAGCGCGAACCCGGTTATCGCTAGTCGACCGTCAGGCGTTTTCCGTGTCGTTCTGCTCTTGGTCCTGCTTGTCCTTGCCGAATTTCGGGTTGCCCTCGTCGTCAAGCCATTCGTTGACCGCGACGCCGGTGATGGTGTTGTTGGTCCCGGGCAGCACAGCCGTCGGCCGATCGTCGTTGTAGGCCTCCTGCATCTGGCGCACCTTTTCCTTGCCTTCCTCGCTGAGTTCAGGCGTTTCGGCAGAGGTTTCCTCTTCGTTGGGGGTTTCTTCGCTGCTCATGACCCTCCCGTCCATTCCACGCTCACGGCCTGCCGACGGCACCATTGCCTCGACGACTACCCGCTGTGGTAACGGGTCCAAACTGCGGTGTCAGTTCGGATTCTGGTAGGTGACCCCGGTCAACCGTTCGGAGATCTCCCACAGCTGCCGACAGTCGGCTTGGACACGGGCCCGCGCGGGCACCTTGGCCGCTGTCACTCCGCCGCCGGCGGCCTCATAGATGCCATGCGGCCCGTAGAAGGCACCGCCTTCGGCCTGCGGGGACGTTGCCGCGTAGAGCGCCGGAAGTATCCCTTCGTCGATCTCCTGCCACAGAAACGGTGTCAGGCGCCACGACAGTGTGTAGAGCCGCTCCATCGTCGATGGTTTCGCGCGGCCGCGCGACGGCCCGCTTTTTTGCAGGGTTGTTTTGGTCAAGCCGGGGTGGGCGGCGTTGGAAACGATGCCCCAGCCGGCCTTTTTGCTACGACGGTCCAACTCGCGGGCGAACATCAGCACCGCGAGTTTTGACTGCCCATAGGCCTGCATCGGCGAATACGACTTCTCGAATTGCAGATCATCGAAATGGATGCGGCCGCTTTGGCGAGCGGCCAGGCTGCTCAGCGACACGACCCGCGGGTGGTCGGCCGCGCGCAGCAGCGGCAGCAGGTGCGCCGTCAGTGCGAAATGCCCGAGATGATTGCTGCCGAACTGCAATTCGAACCCGTCGCTGGTGGTGTCTCGTTGCGGTGGGGTCATCACGCCGGCGTTGTTGATCAAGATGTCGATCGGGCGCCCGTCGGCGTTGAGTTGCTCGCCCAAGGCGGCGACGCCGGCAAGTGACGACAGGTCGAGCGGTTTGATGGTCAGCTTCGCGTTCGGAACGGTCGCGCGGATCTCGTCGATCGCGGCCTCGCCCTTGGCGCGGTTGCGGATCGCCATGACCACGTCGGCGCCGGCTGCGGACAGCCGCCGGGCCAACCCAAATCCCAGGCCGCTGTTGGATCCGGTGACGACGGCCAGTCGTCCGGACAGATCGGGCACAGTGGCGACGAGATTGGGGGCCATCAGCATCACTCCTTAATCGCCTACGAGTTTCGTCCTAGTGTGCTCTCTCACGGTGCCGTTGGCTTTGCCTTGTTTCGCCGACACCGCTCCGTTCACGGTGTCACACTGCGTCAATGACTAGCAGGCGGCTCGCAAAAATTTCGTTGGCACTCGCCATCGTGCTGATGGTCGCAGGGATCATCGGCTTCGTCGCCACCCTGACGCTCAATGCATTCGTCCTTGACAAATTCAACGCCTACGGCGAGGTGCCGATCCCGGGCTCGGGCACCATTCATCTGCCCGCCGGCGAGGCCACCATCAGCTTCCACACCGTGACTGTGGGCAGTGTGTCCGGAGGCGGGCTGCCGGTGCCACAGCTTGGGGTAGACATCGACCCACCGCAAGGCGTTGCCCAGCCAAGATTAACTGAAAACTACGGCGGGACAACGACAGTCAATAACGACGCTCATCGACGGGTCTGGGTGATGCAGGTACCCGCGGAGGGCGACTACAACATCACCACCGAAGGACAAGTCAACGGATTCATCAGTCCTCAACTGGCGTTCGGCCACGGGGGCACCAGCTCGTCAGGCAATCTGGTGTGGATATTTGTCGGTCTCTTCGTTGTTGGCCTGATCGGCACGATCGGGGCGCCGATCTGGTTGGCTCGCACGCGCATCGCGTCGGCGGGCCAGCCCGGCTCGCCGTACAGCCCGATCGATTTGGGAGCGTCGGTTGCCGCGCCGGAAGGATCCCTCGCGACATACGCACCCAGCGACGAGGGCGTCAAACTGGAGCAACTCAAAACGCTGTCGTCGCTGCGGGATTCCGGAGCGTTGACCGAAGCAGAGTTCGAGGCCGAGAAACGCAGAATTCTCAACGGCCGTTAGTGGCCTCGGGCCACCCATTCGTCGTAGTGCACGATCTCGTCGCCGATGCTGGTGGTGTCACCGTGGCCGGTGTAGACGACGGTGTCGCCGGGAAGCTTGCCGAGCCGGCCCGAAATCGACTGCAGGATAGTGGGGAAGTCCGAGAACGAGCGTCCGGTAGCACCGGGTCCGCCGGAAAACAGGGTATCTCCGCTGAACACCGCGCCCAGTTCGGGCGCGTGCCAGCAGACCGACCCGGGGGAGTGACCGGGGGTGTGCAACGCCCGCAGTTCGGTGCCGGCGACGCTGAGCGTGTCCCCGTCGGATATCGTCCGAAAGTCCTTGTCCGGATGCGTCATTCGCCAAAGCATGTCGTCGCCGGGATGTAGCAGGACTGGCGCATCGAGTGTCTTACCGAGTTCGGGGGCCACGGTCACATGGTCGTTGTGGCCATGGGTGCACACCACGGCGATCACGTTGCGCGCGCCGACCGCGGCCACAATCGGCTCCGCTACGTGAGCGGCGTCGAAGACCACGACGTCCGAATCGTCGCCGACCAGCCAGATGTTGTTGTCGACTTCCCAACTGCCGCCGTCGAGTTCAAAGGTTCCGTGGGTGACGATGCGTTCGATTCTGGTCATTACAGCATCACCACCGAGCGCAGCACCTTGCCGTCGTGCATCTTGTGGAAAGCCTCCTCGACATCACCGATGCCGATGCGTTCGGAGACGAATTTCTCCAACGGCAACCGGCCCTGCAGGTACAGGTCGATCAAGGTGGGGAAGTCGCGCTCGGGCAGGCAATCGCCGTACCACGACGACTTCAATGCCCCGCCGTGCGAGAAGAAGTCCACCAACGGCATGTCCAACCGCATGTCAGGGGTCGGAACACCCACCAGCACAACGGTTCCCGCAAGGTCACGGGCATAGAATGCCTGCTTCCAGGTTTCTGGCCGCCCGACTGCGTCGATGACCACGTTGGCGCCGAACCCGTCGGTGAGATCCTGGATCGTCTTGACCACATCAAGGTCGCGGGCGTTGATGGTGTGCGTGGCGCCGAATTTGCGCGCCCAGTCCAGTTTGGTGTTGTCGGTGTCGACGGCGATGATCCGCCTGGCGCCGACCAGCGCCGCACCGGCGATCGCCGCGTCGCCGACACCGCCGCAACCGATCACCGCCACCGTGTCATCTCGAGTGACCGCGCCGGTGTTAATCGCCGCCCCCAGACCGGCCATCACTCCACAGCCGAGCAGACCCGCGACGGCAGGGTCGGCGGCGGCATCCACCTTGGTGCACTGGCCGGCGTGCACCAGCGTCTTGTCGGTGAACGCCCCGATGCCCAGCGCCGGTGTCAGTTCCGTGCCGTCGGTGAGCGTCATCTTCTGCTCGGCGTTGAAGGTGTCAAAACACAGCTGGGGGCGGCCGCGTTTGCAGGCGCGGCACTGACCGCACACCGCGCGCCAGTTCAGGATCACGAAGTCGCCCGGCTCAACCGCCGTGACGCCTGGCCCGACCGCTTCCACCGTGCCGGCCGCCTCGTGTCCGAGCAGGAATGGATATTCGTCGTTGATGCCACCCTCGCGGTAGGTCAGGTCGGTATGGCACACCCCGCAGGCGATGACGTCGACCAGAACCTCACCCGGCCCGGGGTCGGGGACGACGATGTCCACCAACTCGACTGGTTCGCCCTTTTTCCGTGAAATCACGCCGCGCACTGTCTGGCTCATGGGCTTCAACCTACTGTCCGGCTCCACGGCCCGGCTCCTCAGCCGGGCCGTTCCGGCCCGCATCGTCGTTCGGGCTAGGCTCCTGCGCGATGGCCGCCCTCGACGCACTCGACGACTGGCCGGTACCGGCCGTGGCCGCCGCGGTGGTCGGGCCCTCGGGAGTGCTGGCCAGTCACGGCGACACCGAACGGCAGTTCGCGCTGGCGTCGGTGACCAAGCTCCTGGTGGCGAGGGCCGCGCAGATCGCGATCGAAGAAGGCGCCGTCGACTTGGACACCGCCGCCGGCCCGCCCGGGTCGACGGTTCGGCATCTGCTGGCCCACGCCTCGGGGTTGGCGATGCATTCCAACCAGACGTTGGCCAAGCCGGGCGTCCGTCGCATCTACTCCAATTACGGCTTCGGGGTATTGGCCGAGACGGTGCAGCAGGCGGCCGGCATCGAATTCAGTCGCTACCTCGCCGAGGGGCTCTTCGAACCTCTGGGCATGACCGCCACTCGACTCGACGGCGGGGCACAGGCCGCCGGATTCGGGGCGACGTCGACGGTGGCGGATTTGGCGGCCTTCGCCGCTGACCTGCTGACTCCGACGACGGTCTCGGCGCAGATGCACGCCGAAGCGATCACCGTGCAGTTCCCCGGCCTGAACGGGGTATTGCCCGGATACGGCCAGCAACGGCCCAACGACTGGGGGCTGGGCTTCGAGATCAAAGACGCCAAGTCACCGCACTGGACCGGCGCGAAAAACTCGCCGACCAGCTACGGTCATTTCGGTCAATCGGGCACGCTGATCTGGGCAGATCCGCACGCGAAGCTGGCGCTGGTGGTGCTTACCGACCGCGATTTCGGCGACTGGGCGCTGCCGCTGTGGCCGGCGCTCGCGGACCACGTATTAGACGCGTATAACTCGGACTAGCGCAACACAGGCCTCACAGGGCACAATAGACACGCAAGACACATAAATCGTTACCTGCTCGTCGGTTCACCAGGTCGTTGGGGAAGACGTCCCTCGTGGAGCCGAAGGAGCAACAGATGCGCGCGTCTAACCAGTTCGCCGACCTGACGACCGGTGTGGTGTACATCCACGCCTCGCCCGCTGCGGTGTGTCCGCATGTCGAGTGGGCGTTGGCTGCGACTCTAGCGACGGCGGGCGCCAAGCCGAACCTGAAGTGGACTCCGCAACCGGCGATGCCGGGACAGTTGCGCGCCGTGACCAACTGGGTTGGTCCAGTGGGCACCGGCGCTCGGCTGGCCAATGCCTTGCGTTCCTGGTCGGTGCTGCGTTTCGAAGTCACCGAAGACCCCAGCCCGGGTGTCGACGGGCAGCGGTTCAGCCACACGCCCCAGCTGGGACTGTGGAGCGGGGCAATGAGCGCCAACGGCGACGTGATGATCGGCGAGATGCGACTGCGGGCGATGATGGCCGACGGTGCCGACGCGCTGGCCGCCGAACTGGATTCGGCGTTGGGCACCGCGTGGGATGAGGCGCTCGAGGTGTATCGCGACGGCGGCGACGGCGCCGAGGTGTCCTGGCTCAGCCGTGGGGTCGGTTAGCGCCTGGCCGCAGGATGTGGAGTGCGCCCGGCACCGCCGAGATCTGAGCCGGCAGCGCGCAGGCGTACTCGCCGTCGGCGTAAGCATTGATGCCTGGTGACTCCACCTCGACGGACGTCGCCCGCGCCGTCGTCACCTCGTCGAGATGCACGTGGTTGCCTTTGTAAACGGTGGGGAACAGGCGAATCAGCCGGCTGCGCGACGCCGAGTGCACCATGGTGATGTCGAGTTGGCCGTCGGCCGGGTCGGCGTTGGGGCAGATCAGCATTCCGCCGCCGTAGCTGCGGGTGTTGCCGAACGCCGCGAGGGTGAGGTCGGTGACGATCTCGTCGCGTCCGTCCAGCACCAGCCGGAACGGCAGCAGCCTCAGCTGCGACAGCTCGGCGAGCATAGCCAGGTTGTAGCGCATCCGACCACGCGGCCAGCGCATCCGGTTGGCCCGGTCGGTGACCAACGAATCGAATCCTGCGGCGGCAACGGTGCCGAACCACTTGGTGACACCTGTGCGGTCGCGAATCCTGCCCAGGTCAACGGTTTCGCTCCAGCCGTCGGCGACAACGTCGGCGGCGGCGGCGGGATCCTTTGTGGGCAGCCCGAATTCGCGAGCATGGTCGTTGCCGGTACCGGCCGGAATGATTCCGAGCGGAATGTCTGTGCAGGCCAGCGCTTGCAGTGCATCGGCGATCACCCCGTCGCCGCCGACGACGACGAGTGCATCGGTGCCATTGTCGACCGCGGTCTGCAGCAGGCGACGGGCGTGCTCGGCGTCGCTACCGACGATCGTCACGACATCGACGCCGCGCTGTTGCAGCCGAGCGACCGCTTTTTCGGCGGCGTGTGGTGCGTTTCCGTACCCCGATGCCGGATTGGTCAGCACGGTCACCCGGCCGATTTCGCGCCGGGTCATACGGCGCCGCTCCTCCTCATCGCTTCGCTCTGCATCGTCGCGCCGCGGCGTCACGGGATGAGCTTGCCGGGGTTGAGAATTCCCGCGGGATCCAGCGTCGATTTGACCGCCCGCAACACCTGTACGCCCAATTCGCCCACCTCGTTGGGCATCCAGGGCCGGTGATCGGCTCCGACCGCATGGTGATGGGTGATCGTCGCGCCGGTGGCGACGATCGCATCGCAGGCAGCCGTCTTCGCGGCGCGCCATTGCTCAATCGGATTCCCGCGTTGTCCGGCGACGACGGTGAAATACAGCGAGGCGCCGGTGGCATACACATGCGAAATGTGGCACAGCACCAGCGCCGGCGTGCCGGATTCGGCCAGCGCGGTGGTCAGCGCATCGGTGACGGCAGCCTTGAGCGTGGGGATGTTGGACCAGTCGGTGGCGGTCTCGAGCGTTTCGCAGAGTGCGCCGGCGGCCAGCAGCGAATCGCGCAGGTAGGGCGCGCCGAACCGGCCGTGCTCCCAGGCCCGCGCCGGGGCTTCACCCAGCGATGTGCCGCCCATGGCTGCGATGAGCTCCCGGGTTTCGGCGTGCCTGCTATCGGCATGCGCCGCCGTTCCTTCGAACACGGTGACCGCCAGGCAGCCGCCGGTGATCTGCGTTTCGCCGATGGCCTCGGTGGTGGCCAGGTTGACGCCGGTTTCGGCTTCGTCGGAGAGTCGGATCACGGTCGGACCCGTACCGGTTTGCGTGACGGCCCGCAATGCGGCTGTCCCGGTGGCGAAGTCGGGGAACGACCACGCCTCGTAGCGTGTGACGTCAGGCACCGGATGCACCCGCACCCGCACCCGGGTGATGATGCCGAACACGCCCTCCGAGCCAATCAGCAGTTGCCGCAGATCCGGGCCGGCCGCCGACTGCGGAGCGCGGCCCAGATCCAGCGTGCCCGCCGGGGTGATGACGTGCAGCCCACGAATCATGTCGCTGAACCGGCCGTAACCCGCCGAGTCCTGGCCCGACGATCGGGTCGCGGCGTAACCGCCCAGGCTGGCGAACTCGAAGCTCTGCGGAAAATGCCCGAGCGAAAACCCATGCTCAGCAAGCAGTTCCTCGGCCCGCGGACCCGTGACACCGGCGCCGAACTCGGCCTCGCCGGATACCGCGTCGAACGTGAGCAGTTGGTCGAACCGGCGCAAATCCAGCGACACCACGGCGCCGAAGTCGGCGCGGACGGGATCGAGTCCACCGACCACGCTGGTGCCGCCACCGAACGGGACGACGGCGACGCCGTGCTGCGAGCAGTACCGCAGGATCGCCGCAATCTCGTCGTCACTGCCGGGCAACAACACCGCGTCGGGTGCCTCTTGCACACCGGAGTCCTTGCGGCGCAGCAGATCCAGGGTTGATTTGCCGCCGGCGTGCAGCAGTCGGTCGCGGTCGCCGACCCGGCAGTAGTCCGGCCCCACGATCGCGGCCAATGCCTCGCGGTCGTCGTCCGCCAACTGCGACGGGCACAGCGTCACCTGATCGGCGTCGAGTTCGATTGCAGTCGAGTCCGTCACTCCCAGCGCCTGCGTCAACAGCGAGCGGATGCCGTCGGAGAGAGGTTTGGCTTGCTGCGGGTCACCCCAGGCGTTCCACTTCATCGGCGGTAGCAACTCTTCAGACATGCGTTACAGTATTACATATGCTGTCAATCAGTAATGCGCGTAATGCTCCCGTGGAGGACCGGATCCTCGCGGCCGCGGCGAGCTGCGTGACCGATTTCGGGGTGGAGCGGGTGACGCTGGCCGAGATCGCGCGGCGGGCGGGGGTGAGCCGGCCGACCGTCTATCGCCGCTGGCCAGACACCCGCTCAGTGCTGGCGGCGCTGCTGACCAGCCACATCACCGCCGCGTTGGACGATGTTCCGGTGCGCGGCCGCGGCCGTGAAGCACTGGTCGATCGGGTGGTGGCGGTGGCCGAACGGCTGCGGGGTGACGTGCTGGTCATGGCGGTGCTGCGCTCGGAGCTGGCACTGGTCTACATCGCCCAGCGGCTGGGCAGCAGCCAGCAGATGCTGATCGACGCGCTCGCCGGCGACCTGCGTGCGGCCCAAGGTGACGGCAGCGTGCGGCCCGGCGACCCTCGGCGGCTCGCCGCGATGGTGCTGCTGATCACCCAATCGACGATTCAATCCGCCGAGATCGTCCGCCCGATCCTGGACACCGATGCGCTGGCCGCCGAACTCGCCTACTCGCTGAACGGATACCTGTCTTGACCTCGACCGCACTCAACGCAGCGCGCCGCACCGCCGATCTGGCGGCGCTGGCAGACGGTACGCCGACCGACGTCGTCGTGATCGGTGGCGGCATCACCGGTGCCGGCATCGCGTTGGACGCCGCATCCCGCGGCCTGCGAGTCACGTTGGTGGAAAAGCACGATCTCGCATTCGGCACCAGCCGCTGGAGCTCCAAGCTGGTGCACGGCGGGCTGCGTTATCTGGCGACCGGCAATGTCGGGATCGCCAGACGTAGCGCCGTCGAGCGCGGAATTCTGATGACGCGCACCGCTCCTCATCTGGTTCGGGCGATGCCGCAACTGGTCCCGTTGTTGCCGTCGATGGGCCGGATGGAGCGGGCGTTGGTACGGGCCGGGTTCCTGGCCGGCGACGTGTTGCGCAAGACGGCCGGCACACCGGCGTCCGTCCTGCCCGGCTCTCGTCGTATTCCCCCTGAGAGCGTCTGCGAGATGGCTCCGGCCGTTCGGCGCGACGGGCTCGACGGTGGCCTGCTCGCCTACGACGGCCAGCTGATCGACGACGCTCGACTGGTCGCCGCCGTTGCGCGTACCGCCGCGCAGCACGGTGCGCGAATCCTGACCTACGCCGCCGCATCCGAGGTGACCGGCAGGTCGCTGCGGCTGACCGACCAACGCACCGGTGAATCGTTCGATATGTCGGCTCGCGCCGTCGTCAACGCCACCGGGGTGTGGGCAGCTGAGATCGACCCGTCGTTGAAGCTGCGCCCCAGCCGCGGTACCCACCTCGTCTTCGATGCCGCTGCCCTCGGCAATCCCACAGCGGCGCTGACGATTCCGATACCCGGCGAGCTGAACCGCTTCGTCTTCGCGATGCCCGAACAGCTGGGGCGGGTCTACCTCGGACTGACGGACGAGGAAGCCCCCGGGCCGATTCCTGATGTGCCACAACCAAGTCCGGCTGAGATGAGCTTCCTGCTCGACGTCGTCAACACCGCGCTGGGTATCACGCTGGAAAGCGCGGATGTGATCGGTGCCTATGCCGGACTGCGGCCGCTGATCGACACCGGAGCCGGCCGCACCGCGGACGTCTCACGCAACCATGCTGTGGTTGAGTCGCCCTCCGGGGTGATCAGCGTGGTGGGCGGCAAGCTGACCGAGTACCGGCATATGGCGCAGGATGTGCTCGACCGTGCCATCGAATTGCGGGAACTCACCGCCGGCGAATGCCGCACCCGGAACCTCCCGTTGGTCGGTGCGCCGGCAAATCCGGGTTCGAGCGTGCCGCCAATGGCCGGCTTGCCGGAGTCACTGGTACTGCGTTACGGGGCCGAGGCGGCCAACGTCATCGCCGCCGCGACCTGCGAGCGGCCGGTCGACCCGGTGGCCGACGGGATCGACGTGACCCGGGCGGAGTTCGAGTACGCCATCACCCATGAGGGTGCGCTGACCGTCGACGACATCGTGGATCGTCGAACCCGGGTCGGTTTGGTGGCCGCCGACCGGAAGCGGGCGGTCGGCGCGGCCCGGGAGTTGCTGGGCTAAAAATGAATGTAACTACTATATAGTAGTCACTATCATTATTATCCAACCGCGGAAGGGCGGTGGCCAGCATGAACGTCACACATGTTCCGGTTCTGATCGTCGGAGCGGGCGCGGGTGGGCTCGCCACATCGGCTCTGCTGGCCAAACACGCGACCACATCGCTGTTGGTCGAAAAGCGGCGCGAGGTCTTCATCTACCCGAAGGCCCGCAATCTGAGTTTTCGCAGCCTGGAGATTCTTCGTGGTCTGGGCCTGGCCGACGAGGCGCACGCCGTCGCCGATCGGGTGTCGGACATGTACGTCAAGCCGACGCTGAACAGCGACGAAGAGAAACTGGCCATTGATATCGATGCCTTTTTCACCGGCCTGGATCGCCTGACCCCCGAACCGGCGGTGCAGTACTGCCCGCAGAGCAGCCTCGAGCCGATGCTGCTCGCCGAAACCCGTCGGCGTGGCAGTGAGGTGCGCTACGGGACGGAGTTGTGCTCGTTCGAGCAAGACGACACGGGCGTCACGGCGGTGCTGCGTGACCTCGACTCCGGCGAATCCGAGGCGGTCCGCGCTGAGTATCTGATCGCCGCGGACGGTGTGCGCAGCCCGATTCGGGAGTCGCTCGGCGTCACGACGTCGGGACACGGGGCATTGCCGATTTACGTCGTGTTCGTCTACTTTCGTGCGCCCTGGCGCAGGTTCGTCGCGCACCTCAGCGACGGCGATGCCGTGCAGGTCAAAAACGCCGACGTGGACGGCATATTCCTGGTGGCCAAGGACGACATCGGTATGTTCGTCACCACGTACTTTCCCGGCAAGGGGGAGACCGCAGCGCAGTTCACCCCGGATTACTGCCGCGAGGTGCTGACCAAGGCCGTCGGTGAGCAGATCGACATCGAGATCATCGAAGTTGCGGCGTGGCAACCGTACGAGCAAGTGGCCGACCAATTCCGGTGCGGTCGAGTCTTTTTCGTCGGGGACAGCGGACACACCATGCCACCGTTCAAGGCCGGCGGCGCCAACGCCGCCATCCAGAGTGCACACAACCTGGCCTGGAAACTGTCCGCGGTGCTGGACGGCACCGCCGACTCGCGGTTGCTGAACACCTACCATGCCGAGCGGCATCCGGTCGGACGGTTCGCCGCGCGCCAGTCACTTACCGGGCCGACGGTGGGCTTGCTCGAGGTAGAACACGAGGGCCCGGAATTGCCGACGGACGAGGAAGCGTCGATGTTCTCCCTGCTCATCGGCTATCAGTACTGCTCGGCTGCGGTGGTGGCCGATCAGCCCGCCGCCGCCGACCCCGACGCCGCGTTGTTGGTCGACGAATTGCGTGGCCAACCGGGCACCCGGGTGCCACACGTCTGGGCGCAGCACGGTGGCCGGCGGGTATCGACGCTCGACATGCTCGGCCACGACTTCACCTTGCTCACCGCCGGGGACGGCGGCCCCTGGCCGCATGCGGCCGTGGCGGCGTCGGTCGCCCTCGGCGTCCCGATCGCGGTCCACCAGATCGCCCGCAGCGGCGATGTCCATGATCCCGACGGCACCTGGGCGCAGGCCACCGGGCTGCCACCCGGCGGGGCTCTGCTCGTGCGCCCGGACGATTTTGTCGGCTGGCGCGCCGACCGGCTGCCTGCCGATCCCGAACACGAGCTTCGCCAAGCGCTTTCGGCCATCCTCGCCCGAGTTTGACGATTGACCGAAATCGTAATTTGGTCATATAGTCATCGGGGTGACCGCGGAACGTTCGGGTTTCGATCGGCGCCAGAGGGCTGATCGGATCCTTGATACCGCCCGCGACTTGCTGCTGTGGTGGGGCTACCGCCGGGTGACGATCGACGAATTGGCCCGCCGAGCCGGTGTCGGCAAAGGCACAATCTACCTGCACTGGCGTTCCCGCGAGGAGGTGTTTCACGCGGTCAGCGCGCGCGAGGCGGCGGCGATGGCGGACGCGATTGTCGATGCGGTCCGCAATGATCCGGCCGAGGTCGCGCTGCACCGCTACCTGCGCCGGCTGTTCGTCGAGGCGATGAACCGTCCCGTGCTGCGTGCGCTGTATACCCGCGACGCCGACACGCTCGGCTCCTTTCTCGCCGCGGCGCATCATCAGCGGCTGGAGGAAAGCAAGCTCGGTGTCAACCGCGACTATCTGGGTGTGCTCGCCGCGGAGGGAATGCTGCGGTCGGATCTTGATCTGAAGGATCTCGACTACACCTTGCCCACCATCGTCTTCGGTTTCTTTGCCGCAGAACCCTTTCACCCGCCGGCTATCACGTTGACCTTGGAACAGAAGGCCGACCAGCTCGCCGAGACGATCCGCCGGGCTTTCGAACCGACCAAAGCACCGAGCAGTGCCGCCGCGAAACGCGCTGCAGATAAAGCCCTTCCGATTTTGGAGCGGCTGGCCCGAGACCACCGGATGGCTACCTACGGAGGCGATCACGATGACTGAATTGGCGACCGATCTCGCCCGCCCGCGCGGTCGGTACGGCGTGGACGGCGACTACCGACTGATTCCGGCGCCGGTCCTGCTGGCGGCATATCTGCTGGTTTGCTTTGCTGCAACGGTTTTGGCGGTCTGGTGGTTGTTGACGAGACGAACGTTGCCGGGCCTTGGAACGGCAGTGGTTGCGCTCCTTCTGATCGCCGCCGGCGTCAGCGTTTGGCGGTTCAGCCGGCGAGGAAAATTCGAAGTGTGGGCACGCCTTCTGACCGGGATAGGACTACGGGGCGACGAGCGGGTGCTCGATCTCGGCTGCGGACGAGGCGCGGTGCTGTTGATCGCGGCCAAGTTGGTGCCGCGTGGAAGTACTGTGGGCGTAGACATTTGGCGCGCCGACCAGACCGGCAACTCCATGCAGGCGACGCTGGCCAATGCCGCTATCGAGGGCGTCGCCGACCGGGTCGAACTGCGCACCCGGGACATGACCGATCTTGCGTTTCCAGACGAATCGTTCGATCTCGTCGTGAGCAACCTTGCGATTCACAACCTGCCGGACAACGACGCTCGGCGGGCAGCGATCGACGAGGCGGTCCGTGTGCTGCGCCCGGGTGGTCACGCCGTGATCGCCGACCTCGGTTTCACCCGCCTGTATGCCGCCCGTCTTCAGCAACGCGGCATGGCGGACGTCAGGCGCAAAGACCTGGGCTGGCGCGCCTGGTGGGGGCTGCCGTTCTTTCGCACTCACGCCGTCACCGCGACCAAGCCGGTACCGTGACCACGAAGTCGGTGTCGCGAGTAGTCGCCCTGGAAGAAGCGTTTGTGCATCCACGGGTGTGGGAGTTGTTTCCCGAAGCGCTGCAACGGATGTACCAGCCCGTCCGGGCCCGGCTCAGCGACGTCGGTGCCGATCGCATCCGGTTGATGGACGCTGCGGGGATCGACGTGCAGGTGCTCTCCCACGTCCAGCCCGGTGTCCATGTGCTCGCCGACAATCAAGCCGAGTTGGCAGTCGCGGTCTGCCGCGAGGTCAACGACTGGCTGGCAGCGGCGGTCGCGGCGTACCCGGCCCGGTTCGCAGGCTTTGCCATGCTGCCGACCCAGTCACCGGCTCACGCCGCCGACGAGCTGGAGCGCGCTGTTGGTGCCCTCGGCTTCAAAGGTGCGCTGATCAACGGACACACCAACGGCCGTTACCTGGATGAGCCGTCGTTCGACGTGCTGCTCGGCCGGGCTGAATCATTGGGCGTCCCCATCTACATTCATCCCACTGATCCGCCACAAGCGGTAACAGATTGCTACTACGTGCCTTTCGATTCGGCGCTGGTTCCCACCTGGGGCTGGCCGGTGGAAACCGGAACGCATTTGCTCAGGCTCATCTGCGCCGGTGTGTTCGACCGTCATCCGAACCTTAAAGTCATCGTCGGGCACATGGGCGAACTCCTCCCGTTCTGTTTCACCAGGCTCAACGTCGGTATGACGATGGCCGGGTGGTTGCTTTCAGCCGACGCGGACGACCCACCGATGCGCAACAGCGTCGGCTACTACATGCGAGAAAACGTCTTCGTCACCAGCAGCGGGGTGTTCGATGTGCCGGTGTTCGACTGTGCCCGAGCGATGTTGGGCCTCGACAACCTGATGTTCTCCGTCGACCATCCGTTCCAGGACAACTTCGCCGCGATGGAATTCCTTGAACGCTGTGACCTTTCCCCGGAGGACAAAGAGCGGTTCGCGCACCGCACCGCGGAGAGACTCTTGAAGCTTGACGATCAGCAGGGTGAAACGGGCACCGGGGCTTCTGCCGTCGGCGACGCGTGGTACCGGTGGTCCAGCCGCGCCAAGTCAAAAATCGGCAGGATGTTGATCACAGCACTCGTCAAGTGACGAGCAAACCCAAAAGCCTTACAGCGGGATGTTCTTGTGGCGACCGCGCCGTGCCGGCGCCTCGGCCAGTGCCGCGGTCAGCCTGCTGCGGGTGTGGGCGGGATCGATCTTCTCGTCGACGACGCCGATGTCGATAGCGTTGTCCACACCGCCGGCGATCCGCTCGTGCTCGGCGGCAAGGTCGTCGTGCAGCGCTTCGCGCTCGTGGTCGGCCGCGGCGGCCAGCTTCTTCTTGTGCAGGATGCCGACGGCTGCCTTCGCGCCCATTACCGCGACCTCGGCGTCCGGCCAGGCGAACACCTTGGTGGCGCCCAACGAACGTGAGTTCATGGCGATGTAGGCCCCGCCGTAGATCTTTCGAGTAACCAGGGTGACGCGTGGAACGGTGGCCTCACCGAAGGCGTGCAGGAGCTTGGCCCCGCGGCGCACCACACCGCCCCATTCCTGGTCCACCCCCGGCAGGTAGCCGGGCACGTCGACGATCACGATCAGCGGGATGCCGAACGCATCGCACAGGCGCACGAAACGTGCTGCCTTCTCGGCACTTTCCGAGTTCAGGCATCCGCCGAGCCGCAGCGGGTTGTTGGCCAGCACGCCGACCGAGCGGCCCGACAACCGGCCCAGCCCAACCACCATCGACGGTGCCCACTTGGCCTGGAACTCGTCGAACGGTGCGTCGTCATCGAGCAGCGCGGTGACGAGCGGGTGCACATCGTAGGCGCGTCGCGGCGACTCCGGCAGCAGCGCATGCAGATCGGTGTCGTGCGCCTCGGCTTTGCTGCGGTCGAAATGCCCTTGCTGGCAGAACAATCCGACCAACCGGCGACCGCGCTCGTACGCGTCGGACTCATCGTCGGCGACGATGTGGCACACGCCGGACTTCTTGTGGTGAGTGTCCGGGCCGCCCAGCGAGGCCATGTCGACGTCTTCGCCGGTGACGCTGCGCACGACGTCAGGCCCGGTAACGAACACCCGGCCCTCCGGCGCCATGACGACGACATCGGTCAGCGCCGGCCCGTAGGCGGCGCCGCCAGCGGCGAAACCGACCACCACCGAGATCTGCGGCACGTAACCGGAGGCCCGGATCATCGCCTCGAACACCAGCCCGACGGCGTGCAGTGCCTTCACACCCTCGGCCAGTCGCGCACCGCCGGAGTGCCAGAGGCCCACGATCGCGCTCTGCTCCTCGATGGCGGTGTCGTAGGCGTTGACGATGTGGGTGCAGCCTTCGAGACCCATGGCACCGCCCATGACGGTGCCGTCGGTGGCAAACGCGACCGTGCGCACGCCGTTCACGGTTCCGCCGGCGGCCAGCACACCGGAGCGGTCACGCTCGTGCAGTAGTTCGATGCTGCCGTCGTCGAAAAACCTGCTGAGGCGCAGCAGCGGATCGCGCGGGTCGAGTGACTCGTCTACCGCGTCCGGGACCAGGGTCGTCATCGCAGGTCTCCTGTTCGGTGTTGATAGTTCGATTTAGTAACGGCCAAACGTGATTGCGACGTTGTGCCCGCCGAATCCGAACGAGTTGTTGATGGCGTACTGGTAGTCGCCCGACCGTGGTTCGCCGGCCACCACGTCGAGGTCGACCTCCGGGTCCAGGTTCACCAGGTTCCGGGTGGCCGGAACAATCTGGTCGCGAAGTGCCAGCACGGTCAAGATCGATTCCACCGCGCCGACCGCACCGACCGAGTGGCCGAGCGCGGACTTGGGTGCGTACACCGCTGCGTTTCCGCCGTGTGGGCCCAGCGCATTGTTGATGGCCTTGCCCTCGGCGACATCGCCGACTGAGGTGCCGGTGGCGTGCGCGTTGACATGGTCGATGTCGCCGGGGGTAAGGCCGGCGAGCTGGATCGCCCGCGTCATCGCGTGCCCGGCGCGTTCGCCGTTGGGATCGGGCGCCACGATATGGAAACCGTCGGAGGTGATGCTGGCCCCCATCAGTCTGGCCAAGATGTTGGCGCCCCGGGCTTTCGCATGTTCCTCGGTTTCGATGACCAAAAGCGCTGCGGCCTCACCGAATACGAAGCCGTTGCGGTCCTTGTCGAACGGGCGGCAGGCGCCGGCAGGGTCGTCGTTGTTGGTGGACAACACGATGCGCATCTGGGCGAAGCCCGCGATGGGCACCGCCTCGATCCTGGTCTCGACGCCGCCGCAGATCGCGATGTCGGCCTCGCCAAGCACGATTTGCTGCCAGGCGCGGGCGATGCCCTCGGAACCGGACGCGCAGGCCGATACCGGGGTCATCACCCCGGCTTTGGCGTGCCGTTCCAGCCCGACCGCGGCGGCCGCGCCGTTCGGCATGTACATCTGCACGACCAGCGGAGAGACCGCCTTCAAACCGCGATCACGCATGCCGTCGTAGGCGAAGATCAGCTCCTCACTGGACCCCATCCCGGTGCCGACGGACACCGCCAACCGGTTTGTGTCCACCTCAGGCGACCCCGCGTTTTCCCATACCCGCCGGCCCAGCACCACGGACATCTTCTGCAGGTAGGACATCCGGCGCGCTTCGACCCGTGTGAGCTGACTGTCGAACTCCTCGAGCAGATGCCCACCGATACGAACCGGCAGGTCGAACTCTTCGACGAACGGATCCTCGAGCGTACGGATCCCACTTTGCCCGTCCAGCAGCAACTTCCAGGTGGTCTCGGCATCGGTCGCAAGAGCGGTCGTCATGGCGATGCCTGTGACGACCACGTTGGGGAAACCGTTCCCTGTAGCCAGCTTTGACGAACTGCTCATGGGTACTACGAACTTTTCCTTTCTCAGTAGCGCCCGAAGACCAGCGCAACGTTGTGGCCGCCGAACCCGAACGAGTTGTTGATGGCGTACTGGTAGTCGCCATAACGTGGCTCGCCCGCAACGACGTCGAGGTCGATCTCGGGGTCAGGGGTGTGATAGTTCAGTGTCGGTGGAATCACGCCATCTCGCAGCGTGAGCACCGTCAGCACGGATTCCAGGGAACCCACCGCGCCGATGGAGTGGCCCAGCGCCGACTTCGGCGCATAGACCGCGGCCTCCGCGCAACCCGCCACCCGCAGCGCATTGGCTTCTGCCGTGTCGCCGATCGGCGTGGCAGTCGCGTGCGCGTTGACATGGTCGATGTCCTTGGGGGACAAGCCCGCCAGCTCAAGCGAGCGGGTCATCGCCCGTCCGGCACGCAGGCCATCCGGCGCCGGCGCCACCATGTGGAAGGCGTCGGACGTGATGCCGGCACCCATCAACCGGGCCAGCGGCTTGGCGCCCCGGGCCTTGGCGTGCTCCTCGGTTTCGATCACCATCAAGGCCCCGGCCTCGCCGAACACGAAACCGTCACGGTCCTTGTCGAACGGCCGGGATGCGCCTTCCGGGTCGTCGTTGCGGGTCGACATGGCGCGCATCATCGAGAACGCCGCGATGGGCAGCGCCTCGATTGGGCCCTCGACGCCGCCGCACACGGCGATGTCGGCGTCGCCCATGACGATTTGCCGCCACGCGTGGGCGATGGCCTCCGAGCCCGACGAACAGGCCGACACCGGGGTCATCACGCCGGCACGGGCACCAAGCTGCAGTCCCACCGTCGCCGCGGCGCCGTTGGGCATGATCATCTGCACGGCCAGGGGCGACACCTTGCGGGGGCCGCCCTCGTTCATCAGGTCGTAGCTTTCGACGATCCGCTCTGCACCGCCCAGACCGGTACCGACAACGACGGCGAACCGATCCGGGTCGACCTCGGGGCTACCTGCGCTCTCCCAGAGTTGCCCGCTGAGCAGCTTGGACAGCCGCTGGACGTAAGACATCCGGCGCAGGTCCAGTCGACTCATGTGGTCGTCGACGGATTCCTTGAGGTGGCCGCCGATCTTGACTGGCAGATCCCACTTCGTCACAAACTCGTCTTCGAGGACGCGGATGCCGCTCTCTCCGGCCAGCAAGCCCTTCCACGTGCTCTCGATGTCCGGCGCGATCGATGTCGTCGCCGTGACGGCGGTTACCACAACATCGGGGTAACCGCCGTTAGCAGTGGAAGGTTTGGTCACTGGTGGTCGGCTTCCAGCCTCGACTTGACGTTGGCGACTGCCTCGGGGTTCTCCGTCTCCAGTTTGGCGCGCAACGCCTGAGCGGCCTCGGGGTTCTCTTCCTCGAGCTTTTGGATGTAGGAGACGACGTCACCAACGGTACGCAGACCAGCGAGGTCCTCGTCGGGGATCTTCACGCCGTACTTGTCCTCGGTCTGCACGGCGATCTCCACCATCGACAGCGAGTCGATGTCGAGGTCGTCGACGAACGACTTCTCCGGGGTGATCTCCGAGGGCTCGATACCGGTGACCTCTTCGATGATCTCGGCGATACCGGCGATGATTTCTTCCTGACTAACAGTCACGTTCAGTTTCCCTTCGTAATATGTTGTGTTACTGCTTATTTGACGTGCGATATGCGGTTGTAGTGGCGGACGGGTTCGACTTTCTCTTTTGGGTGGCTGGGTGGCTACGCAACCGGTGATTACAGCTCTGCCAGACCACCCAGGTCTGCGGGAGTCTTGACGGCGTGCGTCGGTATCCCGCGAAGTTCACGCTTCGCGATGCCGCTCAGAGCGCCCGCAGGTGGGAACTCGACAATCGCCGTGACGTTTCGCTGACGCAACGTCTCGTTGCACAAATCCCACCGCACCGGGCGGGTCAACTGCGCAACCAGCTTCTCGATGGCATCGGCAGCCGACGATATGGGCTGGCCGTCGCGGTTGGACAACAGAACAGCGGTCGGTTCCGCGGTCGCGACGTCTTGTACCGCCGCGGCATAGCCGTCGAGAGCGGACGCCATGAATTCGGTGTGGAATGCGCCGGCGACGCCCAACGCGCGCACCCGGGCCTTCGCCGGCGGGTCCTCAGCGAGCTTGTCCAGCGCGCTCAAGCGGCCGGCGGCCACGATCTGACCGGCGGCGTTGCGGTTGGCGGGAATCAGGTCGAGCTGGTCGAGGCGCGCCAGCACCTCGGCTTCCTCACCGCCCAGAACGGCGGACATACCGGTCGGCTCGTCGGCGCAGGCCTTGGCCATCTCCGCGCCGCGGGTGGCGGCCAGGGCGACGGCGTCGTCGGCGGAAATCACACCGGCGATGGCATACGCGGCGATCTCACCGACCGAGTGGCCCGCGACGACAACGTCGCTGGCGTCTGCGCCGGCGGGCAGCCCCCGCTTCGTGAGCTCCTCGTGAGCAAGCAGGGTGGCCGCGACGATCAGCGGCTGGGCGATCGCGGTGTCGGTGATCTCCTCCGTCGAGGCGGTAGTGCCGAGCCGAGCCAGATCCAGGCCGCTTGCCGTCGACCATGCGGCCAGCCGGTCCGCAGCGCCGGGCAGTTCCAGCCACGGCGACAGCATCCCCTCGGTCTGCGACCCTTGTCCGGGCGCGAGCAATGCAATCACATTCTTAAGGGAACACTGTGAAGACGATTTTGCGCCGTGTAACAGATTATGAACCTTGTCTTAGGTTTTTGTGGAAACTCCACAAAAAGGCACCGGATGCGACGTATTCGATATCGGGCCGCGATCTGTCAGCCGGTGGCCGTTGTCTCCGCGGGCGCGAGCAGGTCCTTCTCCACCGTCGGCGTGACAGGAGTCACAATGTCGACGGCAAGGCTGGACTGCTGGGCCTGGTAGGCGAGGTGGCCTACGGTCGCGGCCACCCGGAGGACATAGGCGTCGCGCGGCTGGGTGGGATCGCGGCCCGTGAAGTCGGCGATACGCCGCAATCGGTAGCGGACGGTGTTTGGATGAACGAACAACTTGCGGGCGCAGGCTTCGATCGCACCGCCGCAGTCGAGGTAGGCGTCCAGGGTCTCAGTGAGGGTGGGACCTGCGTCGGCCAGCGGCCGCATCACATCGGTGTGCAACGCCGCGATGGCCGACGCATCGCCCATCAGGGCCCGCTCGGGCAGCAGTTCGCGCGCCAGCACCGGCCGCGGCGCTCCACGCCAGCCGGCCACGGCGTTCATCCCGGAGATGGCCTCACTGGCGCTGTGGTAGGCCGCGGTCAGCATCGGCGCGGTCGGACCGATCACCACCGGACCGTCGGACAAGGCGTCCAATAGATCGCCGAAGACCTTCTCGGTCGGCGTCAACTGGCCGGACACGATCGCCACCAGGTAAGTGCCGTGCACGTCGGTGAGCGCGGCGCGGCCATGGCGTGCCGCGATGTCCCGAACATCTTGGCTGGCGTGGCTTTCCCGGCCCGGCACCGGAGTGCCCACCACCACCGTCGCCGGCGCGGTGGTGTCCCAGTTCAGGGCGGCCGCCCGGGACAACAGCTCGGGACCGGTGTCGCCACGCACCACGGCGTCGACGACGCTGGCCTCCATTCGGCTGTCCCAGGTTCCACGGGCCTCGGCCGCGTCGGCGTACGCCGTCGCGGCGCTGAACGCGAGATCGCGGCTGTACTTGAGAATCCCGACCGTCAGCGCGGTCAGCTGCTCTTCGTCGCGGGTCAGCAGCGGGGCCACTTCTTCAAAGAACTCCATAGTCACCCGCACCATGTCCACCGAGTGGCGCAACGGCATCCGTCGGGTCAGGTCCTGCGGCATCAGTTCGAAGGCCCGCGCGGTGTAGTTGATGTTGCTGTGCGGATCGGTCATCCACTCCACGAAGTTCGCCACGGCGGTCTGCACCACCAGCGCCACACTGGCCCGCTGGGAGGCTTCCAGCTCGGCGAAGAACGGCAACCTCTCCTGCATCGCCGTCACTGCCTCGGTGGAAAACCGGCCGGAATACTGCTTCAACCGCCGTAGCAGCGACTCCGGCACGCTGTCCAGCAGTTCCAGCGTTGTCCGGGGCGCCGCACGTAGCTGCTTGTCAGTCACCCCTAAAACCTACGCCAGTTTTGTGGATGGTTCCGCCAAAGACGCGCGCTGGGTGTGCACCGACGCTGCGGGGGTTAGGCGCCCGGACCGGGGTCGGAGGTTTGCACCGGCGCGGCCTGCACATCGTCGATCCGATACTGGCGCGCAGCCGCGACCGGCACCGACGGGTCGATCTGGCCGTCGCGCGCCAGCGCTTCCAGCACGGCGACCACCTGAGATTCGGCGTCGGTGTTGAAGTAGCGGCGCGCAGCGGGCCGGGTGTCGGAGAAGCCGAAGCCATCGGTGCCCAGCGTGACGTAGGTGCCCGGAACCCAGGGCCGGATCTGTTCGGGTACCGCGCGCATCCAGTCCGACACGGCGACGATCGGGCCCGCGCAGCCCGCAAGCGCCTTTGTGACGTAGGCCTGACCCGCAGGACGGTCGCAGTGCCGCAGCTTCTCCTTCTCGACGGCGATGCCGTCGCGGTTCAGCTCACCCCAGCTGGTCACCGACCACACATCGGCAGCGACGTCCCATTCGGCGGCCAGCATCTCGGCGGCTTTGAGCGCCGAGGGCATCGCCACGCCAGAAGCCAGGATATGAGCCGTGTTCGCGCGGCTTTCCTTGGCCGCCTGATACCGGTAGATGCCCCGCAGCACGCCTTCGGGGTCGAAGTTCTCCGGCTCGGCCGGCTGCACATACGGCTCGTTGTAGATGGTGAGGTAGAAGAAGACGTTCTCCGGGTTTTCGCCGAACATGCGGGCCAGCCCGCTTTCGATGATGTAGGCGATCTCGAAGGCGAAGGCAGGGTCGTAGGCGACCACCGCCGGATTGGTGGCCGCCAGCAGTAGCGAGTGGCCGTCGGCGTGCTGCAGGCCTTCGCCGGTCAGGGTGGTGCGCCCAGCGGTGGCGCCGAGCAGGAAGCCGCGCGTCATCTGGTCGGCCGCCGCCCACAGGCCGTCGCCGGTGCGCTGGAACCCGAACATGGAATAGAAGATGTAGATCGGGATCATCGGCTCGTTGTGCGTCGAATACGAGGTGCCGGCCGCGGTGAACGAGGCGACGGATCCGGCCTCGTTGATGCCCTCGTGCAGGATCTGGCCGACTTCACTTTCCTTGTACGCCAGCATCAGGTCGGCGTCGACGGCGGTGTAGAGCTGGCCGTTGCGGTTGTAGATCTTCAGCGAGGGGAACCACGAATCCATCCCGAACGTGCGTGCCTCGTCGGGGATAATCGGCACGATGCGGGGCCCAATTTCCTTGTCGCGCAATATTTCCTTGAAGGTGCGCACCGTCGCCATGGTGGTGGCGACCTCCTGCGGACCCGATCCCTTCTTCAACGGGGCATAGATGTCGCGGCCGGGCAGGTTCAACGCCCTGGCCTTGGTGCGCCGCTCGGGCAGGAAGCCGCCCAGTGCGCGGCGCCGATCCAGCAGATAGCGGATCTCCGGGGCTTCGGCACCGGGATGGTAGTACGGCGGCAGGTAGGGATCCTCCTCGAGCTGGGCATCGCTGACCGGAATCCGGATGGCGTCCCGAAAATCTTTAAGATCCTGCAAAGCAAGCTTTTTCATCTGATGCGTCGCGTTGCGGCCCTGGAAGTGGGCACCCAGCGAGTAGCCCTTGATGGTCTTGGCCAGGATCATCGTCGGCTGCCCTCTGTGGTCGACGGCGGCGCGGTAGGCGGCGTAGACCTTGCGGTAGTCGTGGCCGCCGCGCTTGAGGTTCCAGATCTCCGAATCGGTCATGTGCTCGACGAGTGCCTTGGTTCGCGGGTCGCGTCCAAAGAAGTGATCGCGCACGTAGGCGCCGTCGTTGGCCTTGTAGGTCTGATAGTCGCCGTCGGGGGTGGTGTTCATCAGATTCACCAATGCACCGTCGCGGTCGGCGTGCAACAGGGCGTCCCACTCGCGTCCCCAAACCACCTTGATGACGTTCCAGCCGGCCCCGCGGAAGAACGACTCGAGCTCCTGGATGATCTTGCCGTTACCCCGCACCGGGCCGTCGAGCCGCTGCAGGTTGCAGTTGACCACGAAGGTCAAGTTGTCCAGCGCCTCCAGCGCGGCGACATGGGCCAGGCCGCGGCTTTCCGGCTCGTCCATCTCACCGTCGCCGAGGAACGCCCACACGTGCTGGTCGGAGGTGTCCTTGATGCCGCGGTCGTGCAGATAGTGATTGAACCGGGCCTGATAGATGGCGTTCATCGGGCCCAGGCCCATCGATACCGTCGGGAACTCCCAGAAGTCGGGCATCAGCCGCGGATGCGGGTAGGACGGCAGGCCACCGCCGGGATGGCTGTGCTCCTGACGGAACCCGTCCAGCTGGTCGGC
>Ga0335075_10000706_pt1 | contig 56878 bp, 47 predicted proteins | sample Lox_Sample_24_FD_206723 | JGI IMG/M metagenome (GOLD analysis project Ga0335075, IMG submission 206723) | Soil microbial communities from Loxahatchee National Wildlife Refuge, Florida, United States - Lox_Sample_2.4 | ecosystem: Environmental > Terrestrial > Soil > Wetlands | place: USA... | reverse complement strand
TCAATAACCTCACTAAATGTGAACTTATTGACACCGACGCAAATGTCGCAAAACACCACGATTTTACTGGCAATCGGCTCCAAAATTTGAGCGCAAGACGCATTTTTGAGGTTCAACGCTTCAACGCGAAAAAAGAGCGGCGAGCTGTTCCCAACTCGCCGCTTTGTTTAACTTTGTTTCGGCTGTTCATGGCCGTTTTTCTGGCCGCGCAGCATCACGCCGAGCAAACCGTCCACGAGTCCCGTATTTCCGGTTTGCCCGGTCACTGCCACGTCCGGCACGATACGCACGTTGCGCTCGCCGACGATCTGCATGAGCTGCATGACCGTGTAACCCTGGGCGCCAAGGGCATCGACGCCCGCCCGGTACGCTTCGGCTTTGGCCTGGCCGGTGGCCCGGATGGCCTCCGACTCGCCAAGCGCCCGCAGGCGCGTGGCTTCAGCCGCGCCAGTCGCTTCCTTGACGCCGGCATTGGCCTTGAGCTCGGCGATGTTCACGCCTTGCTCCGCGCCGACGACCTGTTGCTGGATATCAGCAATCGCGGTCTGCCGCACGAGCTGTTGCCGCTGCTTTTGCGCCAGTTCCTGCGCCTCGAACATTTTCCGCTGTTCTTCGGCGATCTTGCGGCTGGTTTGCGTAGCCATTAACTCGACCGGCGGATTAATATCGCCGATGAGCGTATCAATGGCCTGGACATCGTAGGCCCCAATGGCCTTGCGGATGTGCTCCGCCGCTTCGATCTGCCGCTGGCTCCGCGCGCTCAGGAAGTCGAGCACCGTGTAGCCCTGCGCCGAATTGCGGAAATAATTTCCCACAATCGGCTGCAGAACGTGGTCCACGAGGTTCTGCATCGAACCCACGCGCGAGATGACTTTCGGCGCATCGAGCGCGCCTACGTGGATGATCTGCGCCACATCCAGGTTGAATGCGAAGCCGTCCTTCGATCGCACCGTAATGGACGAGAGCTTCTCGTCGTAATGATGCGCCTCAGTGCGGCTGGCCCAGTTCAACACGATGTTTGTCGTGGGCACCAACTCAACCTTCATCACTCGCGTATTGATCGGGTGCTTGCCCGGATACAACGGCGTCACCCAGACGCCTTTGTGCCCGGTGTTCACCAGGTCGCCGTGCTTGAACTCGACGCCGCTGACGTCCACATGCGCTCCGCCGACGAATGAGATCACCACGCCGACGTAGCCAATGGGAATCTGCACCATCGGCGTCTGTTCCACTTGCGCGAACCACGGATTCAGGTTCCACGTGCCGGACAACAGGATTTGTTCCTGCAATCCGCGCCGCCCACTGCCATCCAGGAACGCCTGCGCGTTCTGGAAGTGGTCATGCCCGGCGATGGCTGGTCCGGCAATTTCACCCGCTTCGATGGCCTGGCCATCCAGCGTGGTCACGATGCCGACCATGTCCGGCTCGACCCGTTGCAATCTCAGTTGCGCCGGCTCCATGCCGTTTTGATGCGCCGTAGCCGACGTGATGACGGTGAACAACGCCGTGTTGATGCGGTACGTGCCGGCAGTGAGAATTCCGAGCTGGCGGCCTTTCTCGCCGCCGTTGGCCAGGAATTTCTGCGCATCCTGAAAATTGTCGCACTCAACGACTTTTCCCAAAATGCGTCCCGCCGGAATCGCATGGCCATCCGCAGCCAGCACCAGGGCGATTTCGCCCTGCGGCACCACCGTGACTCGCGCCTTAATGACGCGATATTGCCACGGCCAATAACCATAGTGCAGCCCCGGCGCCAGCGTCTCCGCCTGGAACCCCGCCTCGCCTTCGAGCGCAATCAAGTGCCCGGGCAAGAGCGACTTCGACGCGAACCGTTTCACGACGATACCCACCTGACGCTCGCGGATCAGCACGCAGCCGGAGGCGATCACCAGGACCACCAGGGCAAGCGCGTACCAATACCACGCAACCCCGAACCACTTCAGCCCTAATAGATAATTCATCATAACTGTTCTCCGATGTGGCCGTATCCGGGCGCGGGTTATCGCCGCGCGCAGACACGACGCGTTTCGTTGGGGAGACCGTGGTTTTCCCGCAAACGCGGGGACTAGAGGATCGCCCTTCCAGATGCCGACGAGGTTAGCTGACGGGCTGGGTCCTGAAAGTGACCTCGCCGATGGTTCGCCACCGGCGTTCGCCCCATCCCCGGTTTCCCGAGGATTTGGGTCCCCCGCGCTGACTTGCAGGAAGGCAAGGCAGCTTAGGCTGCTGACAATTTGAACTTACGTGAGCGGGGAAGGTTGTCAAATGGAAGCGTCGTAAGTAATTGTGAATCAGAATACTATAATTGTCTTGGTAATGGGTGTCCGCCCCCCTGGCAATCTATACGTCGTATAGGTCCCATATATCCGGTTCGCCCCTACGGTGTTTCAATCACTCCGGCGACGGAACAATCTCACTTATAGCCGAAGACTTGGACACGGTTATTTTGGGCGTCGGTAACGAGAACGCGACCGCGTACGTTGTCAACGGCGATGCGGGCGATAAACTGAAATTGGCCCGGGGCGGTCCCTTGACAGCCCCATTGTGTCAATAAAGTGCCGGCCGGGGTAAATTCCTGCACGCAGCTCCGGTCGGCGTTGGCCAGATAGATGTTGCCGGTCGCGTCCACGGCCACGTCGTGGGCGCCGGCCCAATCAAAACCTTGCTGAGCGGTGCCGTCGGGGAGAAATTCTTCCACGCGACCGAAGGGTCGATTGCCCACATAGACATTGCCGCTCGAATCAACGGCTACTCCTTGCGGGCTGCGTAGTCTGCCGGGACCGAAGGCGCGGATATAAACGCCGTCGCTCGTAAATTCCTGGATTCGGTTGTTCTCACTGTCAACGACATAGACATTGTTGCTGTTATCCACAGCGATGTTATAGGGCCGGTTGAACTGGCCCGTTTCGGAGCCGAGTTCGCCCCATTCCTTGAGAAAAGTTCCGTCGGCGGCGAATTTTTGCACGCGGTTATTCATGACATCGGCCACGTAAAGGTGGTCAGACGAATCAATGGCCAGGCCCTGGGGATAATTAAAGCAACCGTCGTCGTCTCCCGGGTGGCCCCAGTGGGTGAGTGGTTCACCCTGGCTGGTAAACTTGACGATGCGGTCGCGGTGGGTGTCCGAGACGTAGATATTGCCGGCGGAATCAACGGCCACGCCGCCCGGATAAAGCACATTGGGGATGGAAAACAGGAAGCCGGGCGGCGGATTCGGCAGTGATAGTAGATATTGCTGACTCTTGCTGGAAAATTCGGCGATGTCCGGGAATTCGTCCAGGATGCGCTGGAACTGTTCATTGGCTTTTTCGCTTTGACCTTGCTGCCGGTACGCTTCGCCAAGATGAAAGATGGCAGCCGCCACCCGCTGGCGATGTTCGCGCGCGATCTCCTGATCCTGCTCGTAGACGGCCATTGCGCTCTGGTACTCGGCCTGGATTTTGTCGAATTCAGGATTGCCGCTGGTTGGAACGGCATTGCTTACCGCAGTCTCGGGGGCGAGCCCGCTGGTTTGCGCATTGGTAAGGGTGGCCAGGGCAACGACGCAGATCAGGACGATGGCGGGCAAAGAACCGCGCCGGCGCTGTCCGAAGTTCGCGATCATCAGAATGCGCCGTCGCATTTGTTGCTTTTCTCCAAGAATGCCGATCAAGGCGGGCATCATGGCCGGCCGGGCGCAGACTTCGAGCAATTTGAGGATGGTTTCGCCGTAGGGGCCGCTTTGGCGGTTGCCCGCGTAAGACAAGGCCAGTTCATCGCAGGCCAGCTCGCGGTCTTCCGACATGCGCCGGAACGCCAGCCAGATCAGGGGATTGAACCAATGGACGGTTTTGCAGATCGTCACCAGGGCCAGCATGGCCATATCGTTGCGTTTAATGTGGGCCAGCTCGTGGAGGAAGATATGACGCGACTCCGCTTCCGTGAACTGTCGAATCATGCCGGGAGGAAGCAGAAGAGTCTTGCGCAAGAGTCCGTGCAAGGCGGGGCTTTTGACCGACGCGGATTCAACGAGCCGGACTTCGCTTTTGATTCCCATTTGCTCTCGGCAGGAGTGAAAGACCGAGAGAATTTGCGCGTCAGTAACCGGCGCTGCGGCGGCCAGGCGCCGCAGAAATCGGGAGTTCTGGACGACAATGCGTGCGGTTAACAGAAGCAGACCGGCCAGCCAGACAAACGCTATCAATTGCCCCGCGTTCCAGTGAGAAAACCAGGGCGATTTGGCCGGCAGGCTGCTCACGATTGTCCCGGTCGGGTCAGTAGACCGGTGTACGGGTGAAATTTGCGCGAGTCTGGTTTGGAGCAATACCGGTTCGGAGTGGACGGGCTGGGCCGTCGGCGGCTGGGGCGGTACGAAATGCTCTTGAGGGAGCGGCGTCGGCGCGGGCGTGGGAGCGGCGACAGTGTGCGTCTGGAATACGGTGGTGGGCACAGCAGTGGTTGGGGATTGGCGGGTGCGGCCCAGGTTGAAGATGCTGACGGGGCTGGCCGGCAGGATTGGCAGCATGAGCCGCACGATGAGCAGAAACCACAAGGTATAACGCCAGCGTGCGCCCAGTTGTTTTTGGAAAACCCACTGCACGGCCAGAATTATCAGGACTAGCACCGACGCCTGCCACGAGATACGCAGCAGCCAGGGGAATATCTGATCAAGATGCATATTCATTTTTCCTTTTCTGATAACAAACGTTTCAGTTCTTTGATTTCTTCGCCGGAGAGCCTGGATTCCCGGACCAGATAGAGCAGCATGCTGGCGGCTTCTCCGCCGAAAACGCGTTCGAGGAAGGAACGGCTTTCCTGGCGGATGCAGGCACTCATACTCAGGAGCGGTTCATAGAAGTAACGCTTGCCCTCGAGGGTGGCTTTAAGCGCCCCCTTCTTCACCAGGCGGTCAAGCAAGGTTCGAATCGTGCGCGAATGCCACCCTGTGCTCTGCGAAAGCGAATCAACAATTTCCCCCGCCGTTACCGGTGGCCGCTCCCAAACAAGGGCCATCACCTGCCATTCTGACTCCGAAATGCGAATTGGTTTGCTGGAACTGCTACTCATGTAGCACTACAATGCTACAACTGTAGCAATACGTCAAGGACTTTTTAGAAAAAAACTTACACTTTCCATTTCTCAATCCACATTATGTCCGAAAGCACAACGTTGGAGCCGTCGCGAGCGTTGATGATTTTAATACTCAATTGGCCGTCGGCTGTTTTTTCCGGGCCGACTGGCACCTCAATCCAGCGACCCTTTTGAAAATTCTCGAAAGTACCAATGGTGTCGCCGCCTACGACGATGGTTTCCTTTCGCCCGCCCTGGAAATTATCCGGGTCGGTGATGTAAAGGCGCAGGGTGCCGCTGACACCTTTGGGCAGGTTTAAATCCGCTTCAAATTGGCGCGGGGCCATGCGGCCATAGAAGAACGGATCAGGCCAGATGACCCATTGCTGAATTTTTCGGTCCATGGTGATGGAATACCCGGGTGCATGATACACGGTTTCAGCGGTGGATAATCCGCAGCCGACGAGGAGCTTGCCGCCGGCAGCCGCAAAGTCCGCCGGGGACGAGTATGGCAACCCGGCAGGCCAAAATAGTCGCCGGGGCTCGGGCGCGCGCTGGTCTGGCGGCAGCATTTCCGGCAAAGGCGAGCGCGGCCCAACTTGATACCAATAAACGGTCGAGGAAAACTGCAGCAGATTGATGGGAGCCGAGTAATTTTTCTTCCAGCCGCCTTCGTTATCTCCGAAGCCAATGGTCACTTTCAAGGATTTGTGGAAGTTGATGGCGTCCTGGGTGAAAAAGCGGTAGGCGGCCGCGCCGTTGGTATGGAAAGGAAAATAACCGGTCAACGGAAACTGGTTTTCGCTGGGCGGAAAGCCCCAGCTAAAGCCAAACGAATCTTCCAGCCCCTGAAATTCCACCGATGCATTGGTCTCGCCATCAATAAAAAACTTCTCGTTCTCATCCACGGCATATCTGTCCAGGTAAGGGCTGCGCACGGTGATGTTCCAGCCCACGAACTTCCCTTGGCCCGTGGTTTCCAGGGCCACATATTCCTTTTTGCCCAGGAGCAGTTCTTCCTGCCGCCAACTTGCGCAAAAATAACCGGTATTGCGGGGCACGCGCTTCAATGTGTGGCAACAGACATAGGAATAGCAGGGCATACGGCTTTCGAGTTGCCGGCCAGCCGGGAGCGGCCCGTCATATAGCAATTCGACCCGGGCGGATTTGCGAAAGGGCATCGGGAAATACGCGTTGAATCCCTTGCGCACGTTTACGAGTGCGGTGTTGATCCATCCGTTGACGCCATCGTGCTCGCCGTTGGGGTCGCAGAAAAAGTCCGCGAGAGGACAATCCACGCTCGGGCTGTTTTCGCCGTCCCAGAAGATGCGCAGGCGGACGTCACGGTTAATGGAGCCCGTAACCGGGTCGCGGTGTCCAGGGTAGGCGAAGTGGATCATCGTGATTTCGGCGGGTCCTTTGATATCGGCCACCACCACATTGGTCGTGGACTGGAATTGCAGGGCCAGCGGATTTTCAACCCACAGTGCGTTGACGGCTTTGGTGTCGCCCGAATCCACGCGAGCCAGGTCCGACGGCAATAATTGCGCGTGTCCAGGATAGCCGGCGATGAAGGTAATCGCGGAGAGGAGTGGAAAGAAATGTTTCATCCTGAAATGGTACCCGATGAAAAACTCAAAAAGAAAAGAAAAATAGAAACGAGAAAAATATTCGCGAAGGAAATTAGCGCCCTTGACAACAATTTGACGCTGATTGACAATGCCCAAGACAAAGAGCCTGCTGCAAATGAGGCGTCCATGGCCTGTCACGGAACCTGGTTCAACACAAGCTTATGATAGCAAAAAATGTCCGTAAGAGTTTAATATTCGGCGGCCCTGGCTTATTGCTTCAGGTTGTTTGCACATTTGTGGCCAATTCTATCATCACAAGAGCGATGACTATCGGTAGTGGTTCTTTGGCAGTGTTGACTGGCATATTCGTGGTTGGTTCCGTTGCTGGAAACATCCTTTTGGTAGCGGGCTTGGGTTATTATGCCAAAGCCAAAGGTTACAGTGCCCTGTTGGGCTTGCTTGGGTTGCTGTCCTGTATTGGCCTGCTTATTATTGCGCTCTTGCCAGACTTGACTAAAGGCATGAATGATGGCGCCGCCTCCTAACGCAATGGAATGCGCAAGACTGTATCCATATACGTTGTTTTGTGTGTCGCAGCCGTCTGTGTCGGGGCATTCTGGATACGCAGACAAAGCACCCCGCCAACGGACGCCGCACTCGTTAAGCAGTTTTATGCTCATCGAAATGATTTCGACGAGCTTCGCGCGATGCTGCAAGAGGACAGCAATATCAGTGAAGTTGCTGCTTACGGCGTTGGCACAACGAATCCCGACGAGATTGGCCCAATGACACCTCAACAAGCCGGCCTCTCAAAGACGCGCTACGACGAATATCTGGCGACTCTCAAAGACGCTGGCGCTATATTAGCTGTGCATCACCCCGCCGAGTATTATTTTTTGGTTAGACGATCGGGATTCGCTGGAGGAGGCTGGGGCGTTGCGGTTGTATCGAGAGCGACCGTGCCGACGAACCAGCTTGCGAGCGTGGACGAATATTTTGCGGCCCATAATTTTTCGGACGGCGCTTATCGGCGGATTGAGGGGGATTGGTATTTGTGGGTAAGGTAATATTAAATCTGAAACGACTTAAACTTTATGAGCATATTTGACTATATTCTGGCCGGTCGAAAACGATACATGAAAAAATGAAAAGATTACATTTCCTCTTAATCGTCGCTCTCCTCGTCTCGGTGCATTCAGTTCCGGCGCAGGTGCCGAAAGGCAGCTTGAACTTCATGAACGCACAGCCAGTTCAGGTATTGATTGTTTATTCCCATATGTCGGGACTTGCCTTGATTGAGGATTCACGCGTTCGTCAAATTCATCGACCGATTCAAATACGCGCCGATGAGGTATCAAATAGTGAGGCTTTGAAACTGATGGAAGACGCCCTCCTCAAGCAGGCGGGGATTGTCATTACCCCTCTCGGCGACAAGCGCGTGTCAGTGACGTACAATGACGCACTGCCAATCGCGGGAGGCAAGCATTGACCATGCGGCCTGGCCTTTTTCATGTTTATGCCACAAGAGACATACCTTCAGCTCGTCATTCGCGAGTTTAAGCGCATAAAGGCGCTTGCCGAGGGAGCGCTCGGGCAGGTCAGCGATCAACACTTTTTCGCCGTGCCGTCCGACGGCGACAACAGCATCGCTGTAATCGTGAAGCATGTCGGCGGCAACCTGCTGTCCCGCTGGACTGACTTTCTGAGCAGCGATGGAGAAAAGCCTGGCCGAAACCGTGACAACGAGTTTGAGATCACTGGCGCAGACAGCCGGGAGGCGTTGACAAAGCAGTGGGAAGCCGGATGGCGAGCGTTGTTCTCGGCCCTGGAGCCACTGGGCGAGACAGACCTTCAGCGTACGGTCACCATTCGCGGCGAACCGCTTAGCGTTCTTCAGGCGATCAACAGGCAGCTCACGCATTATTCATATCACGTTGGACAGATTGTTTACGTCGCCAAGCATTACGCCGGCGATTCGTGGCGCACTCTCAGCGTAGCACGAGGCAAATCAGCCCAGTTCAATGCCGCGCCGAAGAAGTATATTTGACGGGCCATGAAGACTTTCCGTAATTCCAACGGCCATCTGTGGCTTAAGAACCATTTTTTAGCCAGGCCATGTCCCATTTTTCCGTTTCGTCCGGCCTAACTGTCACAGTACCTTTAAAAATGCTCTGAATTAGCACTGGCACTTGAACTGCTGCCGATTTCGCTCGTCTAAATGTCGGTTTTAATGGAAAAACCGATGTAGCAAGTCGTATGAAAAAGCCGCAAACATCGAAGGTAGTCTGCGCGGCGAAGCTTTTGCTGGTCCTCCTTTTCCTCTCGCCGATTGTCACCGCGCAGGCGCAATTTACATTCACCACCAACAGCGACGGTTCTCTGAACATCGCCCAATATACCGGTCCTGGCGGAGCCGTAGTCATCCCCAATACAACCAATGGCCTGCCCATAACCAGCATTGGGGACGTGTCGTTCTTCAATAATTCAACCCTGACAAGCGTCACGGTGGGAACCAACGTCACCACCATCGCGGACCAGGCGTTCTCCTATTCCAGCTTAACGGATGTCACACTCCCCAACAGTGTCACAAACATCGCTTTCGATGCGTTCCTGGACTGTAACGACCTGACGAATATTATGGTGGCCACGAACGATCCCGATTTTAGCAGCGCCGCGGGCGTTTTGTTCAACCAAAACGAGACGATGCTCATCACGTTTCCGGAGGGCAAAGCCGGGAGTTATGCGGTTCCCAACAGCGTTACGAACATCGCCGTCTATGCATTTTTTGGCTCCGGAAATTTGACGAGCGTGGCCCTGTCCACAAATGTCAGCAGCATTGCAAACTATGCGTTCTACAATTGTCCGGCTCTCACGGCGATAACGGTGAATACAAACAATCTCTGGTACAGCAGCGTGGCGGGCGTTTTATTCGACAAGGGCCAGGACACGCTGATTGCCTATCCTGCGGGCAACGCTGCGGCCTCCTATATCATGCCTAACAGCGTCACAAATATCGGGATGGAGGCGTTCTATGGCTGTGCCAACCTGACCGGCGTGACGCTCGGCACGAATGTCTCTATCGTTGGAGGCGCCGCATTCGAATACTGCACTGCGCTGGCCGGCATCACCTTTCCCGACAGCGTTACGGTTATCAGCGGCGATGCATTTTCCCTGTGCGACGCGTTGACGAACATCAGCATTGGAACGGGAGTCACGAATATTGAGTTCCAGGCATTTCTAGGTTGCTCTAGTTTAACCACCATCACGGTAGCTGCGGGCAATCCGGCATTCAGCACCGTGGACGGTGTTTTATTTAACAAAAACCAAACCGCGTTATATCTCTACCCTCCGGCCAGCAGCGCAACGTCCTACGCCGTTCTCGACAGCGTCACGAATATCGAGGCGTTCGCGTTCATGGATTCCTACAATCTGACCGGCGTCTCTCTCGATCCCAACCTCCAAAGTATTGGGCAATCGGCATTTCAGAATTGCTTTAACCTCACCAACATTGCAATCCCCAACAGTGTGACCAACATGGGGACCTTCGTGTTTTATCAGTGCGTTAGCCTGACAAACGTCGTGGTCGGCTCCGGCATCAATAACATTGACTACCAGGTGTTCGCCTACTGCTATGACCTGAGGGGCGTCTATTTCACGACCAATGCGCCCGCCATGAATCCGGACACGTTCGACGGCGACACTGGCACGATTGCCTATTACCTGCCTGGAATGATGGATTGGGGCACAACGTTCGATGGTATTCCCACTGCCTTATGGCTGCCGCAAATCGTGGACAGCGGCGTGCGAACAAATCAATTTTCTTTTTCCGTGGACTGGGCGAGTGGCGAAAGTGTGGTGGTGGAAGGCTGCACAAATCTGTCCCATCCGGTATGGTCTCCGTTACAGACAAACATGCTCAGCAGCAATTCATGGTATTTCAGCGACCCTCAATGGACCAAATATCCCAACCGCTTCTATCGTGCCATTTCGCCATAAGCGATTTCAAATCCTGAAAGGGTTGAATCAAAACGCCAGCCCCACCGATAGTCTTTGACAGAAATCGCAAATCTGGTTTCTTAACGGCATCGCAACGCCTAAAGCTGCGATTGAGTCGGTGCCGACGATCGCTTGAGTTACGAGTGATTTGGATACGGCTGTTGCCCGCATGCACAAAGGAAAAACATGAGCAAAAAAGCACCAGGAAAATTCAAGGTCCTATTTGTTGCCGGGTTCGGGCCCATTGTCCAGGACATCCCCAAATCGCACACATTCTATGTCGATGCCCTCGGCTTATCTTTCCAGAAGGAGGAGGGAGATTATTTACACACCGGGGAATTAGACGGTGTTAAGCATTTTGCTCTGTGGCCGCTGTCGCAGGCAGCGCAGTCCTGTTTCGGGTCGGAGGAATGGCCGTCTGGCTTCCCGGTTCCCCAGGCATGGCTGGAGTTCGACGTCGATGACATCGAGCAGGCCGGCACAGAACTGCAAAAGAGAGGGTATACCTTGTTGACGCGAGCCCGAAAAGAGCCGTGGGGACAAATTGTGACCAGGCTGCTCAGTCCGGAAGGCATATTGGTCGCGGTTACTGTAACCCCGGCAATGCGCGAGAAGTAAAAATATAAGACGGGCAAAACACCCATGAGCAAGTCCGTTATGTTTAAATGGAGCGAGACAGATATTACGGAGTTCTTCGGCGTGGAGGCTACATTTCACGACGGTGGGGCTTCGCATTCCTTTGAGGTTGCCCGCGATGGTCTGCGATTGTTGGTCACGATCTTTGGTTTTGAGCGGGCAGTTTACGTCAGCATTTTTCGCGATAGCTTGGCGGATCCGATTTTCACGGTTCGCCGAGAGTTTTGCACTCACGTGCACATCACCAGCGGCACGAATTTTCGCCGTTGTTTCGAGGCAGGAACGCCAGAGCATGAGGTCACAGACATGTGCATTCCACCGATTTTAGCACGCGGCGTTCGTGTTTATGTCGAGCCGCATTTTCAGGTTGAGTTGATCGAGCCACGTTTCGACGCCTAAAGGGGCGATTGATCCGGCGTTGACCGCTCCTTGGGTTTACGAATGATTTGGATAACAAGACGACCGTTGTCCATTCGAGCAAATGACTTATCCGGAAGCCAAAGAAATTTTGCGGGACGCTGTGGCGCCGCGCGGTGAGCAGGATTTGACGGCACGATTGTCGGCTTCGCCCGGCCGATTGAGTCTCATGGACACTTCAACAGCCGGAGAGTTGCCCGAAGGTGATTCATACGCTGATCAGGTTCTGCGGGCTTTGCTGGTCGTGCGGCGGCACATCGTCGGTCAGCGCATGGTGGAACGGGATTTGATGGGCATTCTTCTATTTTTGGATTCACCCGTTCGAGTGCTTGCGGCAGAGGCACGGCATTCGGAGACGAGCATTCCGCAGATTTCAATGGTGCTTGATTCGATTTGTATGTCGAGCATTGATTAATCTCGGCGTAAAAGATGCCTGGATTCCACTCCACAGGAAACAGCGAAGAACGGATCACCGCGATTTAATTTTAAAGCAAAAAAAGTCTTGTTCGAGATGACACGGCCTCCTAAATTAGCGCCGGCTCAAGGTTATAGTTGAGTTGCGTAACGGCCGGTAATGGCAGGATGTTCGGACCATTTTGTAGCCGCCTAATCAACGGAAAATTGAAAAGCAATATGCGGATTATTTGCATTCTACGGTCTTCAAGACGGCGGGCGGCATTATTGGCCGCGGCATTCGCCGCCTTCCTTGCGTGCGGCATTCCTCGTGTTCAAGCACAGACTTATGCCTACACTGTCAGCGTTTCAAACCCGAGTGACATCGCCTACTACATCCCGACGACTTTTAATGGTTATAGCACGGAATCAGGAAGCATTGAGACCAACAGTTCCGGCGGGTATTTCTGGGCCGCAACGAACACGCAAATCGTGTGTCTTTTCACCAATATTGGCTACACAAGCATGCGCATAGGCGGAAATTCAGCGGATGAGGATGTTAATACCAATCCGCCCCAGGCGGCGTTGGATACGTATCGAGGCTTCCTGCAAGCCACGCACATGGCGACGATCTGGACGCTGGACTATGAATCTGAGGCCGCTTTTCCATTAACAAACGGGACCGTTGCCAGGCGCGTAATGGATACTTACCCGATGGGGTTCGGACCATCGAATGTGATGTGGTTTGACCTCGGCAACGAACCGGATGACTACAGCGACTGGAACGAGACTAACTGGCTGCCCGCGTGGACCTCCGACGCTGTGGATGTAGAAAACGTTAATTCAGGCGATGTGGCCCTCGGAGCGCCTGACATGTCTAATAATGGCTTGGAATATGAAAAATTTTTCGGCCAAAATTTGGATAACACATACGACGGCGGGAGTTTGGTAAAGTATATCACATATCATTATTCGATTATGTCCAGCGCCGATGTTTCCTCTGCTGGAGATGACTCGAATATGTGTCAAATGATCCTCTCGAGCAACCTGGACTGGGCCACCGGTTCGGGCAAAACCAATTTTCAGTATATAGACACCCAACTTTCCGGTGATACCGCTGATGGTGATTGTCAAGGTTACGCTATAACCGAACAGAACCCGTTTGATGGCGCCGGCGACGGGGACTCTAAACTCACGGGTAACTCGTTTGGCTACGCGTTATTCGAACTGGACGCCTTGAACTGGTTTTCGCATAACGGCGTGAATGCGAATCATGAATACGGCTGTATCGGCCTCTATCCCTACTCAACCGGCAAACACGCGGCATACCACACTGACTCGAGTGGCAATTATTATGCCTATCCGCTTGCCTATGGCAACAAGGCGTTCCAAATTACCCAATCGGGCGGCAATGCGGCCGCGGGTGTGGTGGCTGAAACAATTAGCAACCCAAATGCTCTGAATGTCACATCCTACGCCACGTCGTGCGGCAACGTTATTTACGTCACTATCATCAACAAGGAATTTGGTCCAGGCGCGGTCGAAGCGACTGCGACTGTTGGAGTCAGCAACTCTGCGTGGGCTGGCTCCGATGTGTATGTCATGTATCTCACCACCGCGAATAGCGACATAACGAATCAAACCGCAACGCTTGGCGGTGATACGCTCGACGGCCAGCACGCGTGGAGTGGAACATGGACAGCGTTGGGCGCGCTTACAAACGGTCAGTGCGTGGTGCCGGTACCCGCCGCCTCTGCGGCAATCGTGAGAATACTGGCTATCAGCCCGCCGATGATTGTTCAGGACCTGCCGCCGCAGATCTCTTTAACACCAGGCCAGACCTATCAATATTCGATAGGAGCGGAAAGTGATTTGCCGTTGAGTTATCAATGGTATCAGGGCGGGACGCTGGTGATCGGACAGACGAACGCGGCTTACACGGTGACGGCCGGCGATTTAGGAAGCCAGGCGAGCTATTATGTCGTCGTCAGCAACACTTTTGGTTCCGTCACCAGTTTGGTTTCGACGCTGACAGTCATCGCGCCGCCCACAAATTCATACGCCGGCACAATCGAGGATTTGAATCCGGTGGCATATTGGCCGTTGCAGGAGACCAATGCGCCGGCTCCGGCCACGATCGAGACAAATTACGGTTCGCTTGGCGCGTTGGGGACCGCTTATTATGCCGCCACAAACCCGGCGGATGTGCAGTTCGGGCAAGCAGGTTTGCCGGTAGGCAATGATGTGTCAGTCAAATTTCTAGCCTCCAGCGCAGTAACGCCGGACAGTTTCGCATTTGTTCCGCGGATTTCGCCGGCTGTGACCTTCAAGCCGCCATTGACCCTTGAACTTTGGCTCAACGGAGATACGCCTTCATCAAAATCAAGCGCGAACACCGAAGATGTCCTGGGTGAAGGAGGATCGGGCCTGGATAGTCCTCCCTCTGACGGTAATTATGGCGGTGTTCGGATGTCCTGGGTTTATGACAGCAGCACCGCCGGTCCCGCGGTCGCACTGCTGCCCTCCAGCGGCAGCGGAGGAACCATTGGAGACTGGGAGTTCCCGGTGGCGGCTGGCGACCAATGGTATCACTACGTTGTGACTTATGACGGCACGAATTTTATAACATACGTGAACGGCGTGGAGCAGGGGACGAACGCCTTTGCGATGGCCCCGGACACGTGGTCGCCGTTGACGATTGGGTGCGGCCGCTGGCAGGCGACGGACACACGCGCTTTCAACGGCCGCGAGACTGAGGTGGCCGTTTATACCAACGTGCTCTCAGTCAGCCGGATTACCAGCCACTATCTGGCCGGAATCACGGCAGGTTCCAATTACGCGCAGACGATCTTAAATGATAATCCGCTGCTTTATTACCGGATGAATTGTCCCGGATACACCAATCCGAGCGCGCTATCGAGTCCAACCGCGCTGAACTACGGTTCGGACGGAGTGAACGGGCTTTATTTGCCGGGCACAGTGCCCGGGGAAGTGGCGGGACCGCCGATTGCGGGACTCAATTCCCGCGCCGCAGGCATCAATGGCATTACTTCGTGTATCAGTGTGGGATATGATCCGTCCCTTAACCCAACGGGAACGCAGCCGTTCACGGCCATGGCCTGGTTTAAGAGCAATCCCTCCGACGGCCGGATGCAAACCATTATGAGTCATGGCGGCAACACTTCGTGGGCGCTCAATCTCGTGGGCACCAATGGAACAGTATCCTGGAGTTCGGGCGCGGGTTCAGTCACCTCGACGGATATTTTCAATGACGGCAACTGGCATTTTGCGGCCGGAGTTTATGACGGCGCCAATAATTATTTGTATGTGGACGGCGCGCTCAATAATTTCAGCGCGGCAACCGGCAGTGCCACCGGCAACACTAGTGATGGGGTTTTCCTGGGAGGAGACCCTGATTTCACCCTGGCCGGGGTCAAGGAACGATATTTTGCCGGAGCTATTGCGCAGGCAGCTTTCTTTACCAATGCGCTCTCCGCCGGGCAAATTCAAGCGATTTACGTCAGCGCAATCACTCCGCCCCCGGAAATGCTTGGCTTCACAAACACGGGCAATAGCCAGGTGGAATTGAGTTGGAATTTTGGCACGCTACAAACGGCCACCAACGTGGCCGGACCTTACAACGACATGACCAACGCCTCGTCGCCCTGGACGATACCCACGACCAATTCACAGCAGTTTTTCCGCCTCCGGGAGAATTGAGCACGGCGACGAGCCGTCGCCGCCCCGACACACTGGGGCTACCCAAATGAACGGGGCGGGGACAGCTTGTCCCCGCGAACCTAAATCATGTTTCACGGCCGCTCGCCCATCTATCGTTTAGCAGTCGGATGGGTCAATTCAGGTACCACCTGACCGGGCTTACCTCGGAATCGCGCGCTGCTCCAAGGCCAGTCCCCAGTCCCCTTCACCAGCCCGGCTTTGTTGGGGTTGTTTTCGATATAATGCACGACGCGGCGGTAATGATCGTCGTCGCGTACAAAGCGGTCAAAATAATCTGCTTCCCAGAATTTCCCGGTTGGGAACGGTTCGCGGCGGTCTTTTACATCGGCGGATCGCGGGGACAAGCTGTCCCCGCCCCGAAGGATTTTCAACGCTTCCTTGGCCGTATAGCTTTTCCAGCTTTTCACGACTTCGTTTAGCGGTATGTCCCAAATCTCAACCAGAGAGTGAAGATGATTGGGCATAAGGACCCAAGCCAGCAGCCGGTATTTCACGCCGTCATGATGCCAGAGGTTTTCCTGAACTATTTCCGCGATTCGAGGATTGCGCAGGTGACATGCACCGTAACCTTTGTCGAGGTAGTTTTCGATTTTGCGTTGTTTTTCCAAATCATCTTCCAGGGCCAGAAAAGCTTCCCATTCACTTCGACGCGCCGCAGGCATGGCGTCAGCAAGGCGATAGGTAATGAACTGCCGTGTGCCTGGGGGCATCGAAGTGGGGAAGATTTTTGGAAACATACCAGCCCTTGAAACCTCGTTTTACATCCGAGGAAGTCAGTGCATCGCTCCACTTTCGCTTTGCGTCGACGAGTTCGTTGACAGATTTAGTTTTCACGGTTTATCGCGGCGACGAGCCGTCGCCGCCCCGACACGCTGGCGCTACCGAAATGAACGGGGCGGGGACAGCTTGTCCCCGCGTTCTTTTGCATTCCTCATTGCATCTCACCGCAATATCGTCGTCAGCGTGTCCTTCGCGCCGATGATGTGTCCGCCTGGAAATATTTGTTTCATACAGCCGTCCTGCCATCGGTGAACCCGGTAAAGCGTCGCGAAAACGAAATCAGGCGCCTTGCCGCCCTGGCCGCCGACCAATTCCGCGCCCCGGCGAACATTATCCTGCAGCCATGCAGGCATCCGCAGATGATACGGATTGCGTTGCAACTCACCCACATGAAACGACAGTGCGGCCAGCAAATCGGCAACGTCTTCAGCGCTCAATTCAACCATCAAATTGGGCGAAGGCATTTGGCCCCAAAACTCGGTCTCGACCAGAACAGTTGTGTAAGACAGAGGCAGCGTTTTGAGCGCGTCTTTGACAAGGAAATGCGTTCCGATGTGGGCGCTATTCCAATCCAGTTCATGCGGAAATAAAATGACCCGAGGCTTGAATTTCAAAAGCGTGGCGGCAATGGTGCGGACGGCTGCCGTCCAAACCTCAGGCTCTTTGGCTCGTGTCGCGAGAGTGACTCTTTCGAGGCCGGTTTCTTCCAGCCCAAAACCGATCCAATCACAGGCGTTTTTGAGTTCCGCCAACCGGGCCGCTTGCCGTTCCTTATTGCTGCCAAGCGTAACGGCGATGTTGACAATGCGAAATTGCATTTCGCGCATTAGGCGCAACGCCAGGCCGCCGATAATGCATTCATCGTCCGGGTGTGGCGCGAAAATCAGGGCGGTGGGCGCATCCGCGCGCGGCGGCGGAAGCGGATTCAAATGCGGTGGAATGCCGCCCAAAGGAAGAGATTTGCCATCGGCGTGGATTTTAACGATTGCTGAAACAAATTGTTGATAAGGATTCATTTGCCCTGGGGCCTGAGTCTTTCAGGAAATTTCGTTCATGCAATCCCGAATTTGCGCGTGTAACATTTTTTGGAAATGACTGAACCAACGTTGCTTGTCCTGGCGGCCGGCATGGGCAGCCGCTACGGCGGGTTGAAACAAATAGACCCGATCGGCGCCAACGGCGAAACCATTATTGATTATTCCATCTACGACGCAATGCGCGCCGGTTTCGGGAATGTGGTCTTTGTCATTCGGCGGGATATTGAAGAGCAATTCAGACAGTTCGTCGGCTCACGGTTTGAAAAGAAAATCGCCGTTGAATACGTCTTTCAGGAACTGGATAAATTGCCGCCCGACTTTTCGGCGCCGCCACATCGAACAAAACCCTGGGGCACCGGCCATGCGATTTTAATGGCCGCGGACGCGATTCGCCGGCCATTTGCCGCGATTAACGCGGATGATTTTTATGGCGCAACTTCATTTCGCATCCTGGCGGAGCATTTGACTTCCGGCAGCGCGGATTTTGCAATGGTGGGATTTGTTTTGCGCAATACGCTTTCAGAATTCGGGAGCGTGGCGCGTGGCATTTGCCGGACGACGAATGATGGGTTTTTGGAAAGCGTAACGGAAATGACGAAAATTGAACGCGACGGCACAGGCGCGCAAGCCGCCGGCCCGGGCGGAAAGGTTTTGCAACTGACCGGCAATGAAACCGTTTCGATGAATATGTGGGGCTTCACGCCGTCGCTATTTGATGAGCTGCGTAGCCGGTTTGTTGAATTTTTGCGAAAACACGCTAACGAAGAAAAATCCGAATTTTACATTCCATCGGCGGTCAACGAAATCGTGCAGGACAAACGCGCGCGAGTGAAGGTCCTGCGCACGCCGGATTCATGGTTCGGCGTGACGTATCGGGAAGACCGTCCATTTGTGGTAAAAGGCATTCGTGAATTGGTTGCCCGGGGTGAATATCCGGAAAGATTGTGATAAAGCAAGCGACCGTAGGGCAGGCTTCCAGCCTGCCGGTTCTCCGGGCATCCCTGCCCGGAGTTGCTGAATGGCTGTAACGACGTGCCAAAAGAATGAAATCAAAAGAGCAAAACTCGCGGCTGGAAGCCGCCCTAACCGGCAGGCAGGATGCCTGCCCTACGCACTGTCACGACCGGATCAGGATTTCGTTGTTCTTCCACGCCGCGCGGTCGCCGAGGTGCGTCAGCCAGGATGGCGACCATTTTGAATGGCTCTCGTAGCCCATTCTGGGCTCTCCTGTTCCCGAATCGAGGGATGGGAGCAGGCGGTTGACAATGGACGATATTTTCGCGGCGGCCCCGGGCGCGAGTTCTTTGAGCACAATTGCGAGCTTTGTATGCGCGCCGATCACGACACGGGGCCGCCCGCGGCGACAGGCTTCCAGGATTTTTGCCGCGGCGCTTTCAACACTCGCTGACAACAAAGGCAGGGAACTGGAAATGGAAAACCACGCGTATTCCTGGCGGTACTTTCCTTTGATTACGGCGTTGCGGGGAGAGCCGGTGCGCATCAGGCCGGGGCAGACAGTGGTAACGAATATATTCTTTTGCCGCAGCTCCGCGCGCAGGCCCTCTGAAAAGCCCGTCAGCGCAAATTTGCTCGCGCTATACGGCAGGAGATGAGGAGCGGCAATCTTTCCGCCTGCGGACGAGATATTGACAATGCGTCCGCCGCCCCCGGCCTTCATGTGGGGAAGAGTGGCCAGGGTAAAATAGAGCGGCCCGAAAAAGTGCACGGCCATGGCATCTTCAAAGTCCGCGAGGGACATTTCCTCCATCGGACCGACCTGGATAATGCCGGCGTTATTGATCAGCACATCCACGCGGCCCATTGCCGTGACGGTCCGGGCTACGGCTTCGACCACTTCTCTTTGCTGGCGGACGTCGCAGGACACGATCAGCACTTCGGCGCCCATGGCGGTGAGCTCATGTTCCGCGCGTTTCAATTCCATCAGATCGCGGGCGATAAGCGTCAGCCGGGCCCGTTGTCGGGCCAACTGCCGCGCCATTTCCAGCCCTAAACCCCGCGAACCGCCGGTGATAAGGACTGAACGTCCGCGAAACGAAAACGGTTTCCGCGGCCGGTTCAGGGCAAAGCCGGCGGCGGCCCCAAGAATAAGGGCGGCCGCAAGCATGGCCACCTTGTTGTTATTGATGTGGGGCATCATTCGCTTTGTTGAATGGCGTGAGGTTTAAGGATAACTTTGATGCACTTATCCGCTTTTTTTAAAAATGCCTTGTAGCCCAGCGGCGCGTTTTCAAGCGTCAACCGATGAGTGATGACAAAAGAGGGGTCAATTTCGTCGTTTTGAATTTTTTGGAGCAGCGGCTGCAAATACCGTTGCACGTGCGTTTGCCCGGTGCGAATCGTCAGCCCTTTGGCCACGACAGTGCCAAATGGGATTTTGTCGAGAGAACCTGCGTAGACTCCGGGCACCGAAACCGTGCCGCCCTTTCGGCAGGAACGTAATGCCTGCCGCAATACCGTGGGCCGGTCCATCGAAAGTTTCATGGCCTGCTTCACACGGTCCACTCGCGCGTCCAGCGTCGAGCCATGCGCCTCCATGCCCACAGCATCGATGCAACCATCCGGCCCCATGCCGCCGGTCATTTCCTTCAATCCCTCGAAGACGATGTCACCATCGGCCTGAATTGTCTCGGCTCCGCCTTCTTTGGCCATTTCAAGACGTTCCGGAACGTCATCAATCGCAATGACGCGTTCGGCGCCCAATAAGAATGCGCTTCGGATCGCAAACTGCCCCACCGGGCCGCAGCCCCAAATGGCGATCGTATCGCCCGGTTTGATATCGCAGTTTTCCGCCGCCATGTAGCCGGTCGGAAAAATGTCGGATAAAAAAATCGCTTTTTCGTCCGGAATGTCGGCGGGAATTTTTATCGGTCCAATATTGGCAAATGGCACGCGCGCGTACTGCGCCTGGCCCCCTGCATACCCCCCGTAAGTGTGTGAGTATCCGTAAAGGCCGGAGCATACGTAGCCCGTCTCCGTTTCTGATTCGCGGGCATTAGGGTTAGTGTTGTCGCAGAGCGACCACATGCCGCGCCGGCAGAAAAAACATTGGCCGCAGGAAATCGTGAATGGAACCACAACGCGGTCTCCGGCTTTCAGGTTCCTGACTTCCGGCCCGGTTTCGACCACGTCGCCCATGAATTCGTGTCCGAGGATGTCTCCTTTTTCCAACCGGGGAATAAGCCCGTCATAAAGGTGCAAATCGGAGCCGCAAATGGCGCTGGTGGTGATTTTCACAATGGCGTCATGCGGATTCAGGATTTTTGGATCCGGAACTTTTTCGACACGAACATCGTGTTTGCCGTACCAGCAAAGTGCTTTCATAAAATTTTATAGATTTTTATCCGCGGCCGCGCGGCTGGCCTTCGGTTGTTGGGATTTCGCCGGTTTCAATCAAGCTCTTAAACCGGAACAAGTCATCTTCCATGGCGGCGTTGGCGTCCTTGCCGAAAAGGCTGGCGATTTTTGCCGTCGCTTTGCCCCCGACAGGCGCGTATTTCAGCGAGACCTTGAGGATAGTGCCGCGTCTGCCAGGCGCCGGCCGAAACCAGATGGAGCCAGCGCTATCGATTTCCGCCGCCGGCAGAGACTGCCAGGAAAGCACCTCATTGACCCGCGCTTCGATTGTTTCCGCGTCCCATTCGACGGTGGTGCTGTCAATTTTCACGATCCAGTGCGTGATGTTTCCGCCATTGGACGTGACTGACTGAACGTGTTTCATGAACTTGGGCAGATTTTCCAGGTGCCGCCAAAATGAGAAAACCTCCTGCACGGGCCGGTTCACGGTAATTGTTTTTTGAAAGCTGACGCCGCGACCGCCCTTGACAGAGGCTGCGACCCTCCGCGGCCGCGTCATACGGGCCGCATCCTCATCCCTTGCCGCCATTTTCATGCCGTTTTTTCAGCTAAAGGAACGCCAAAATCGACAGGGCGCCGGCGGGTCGAAAACCCTTTATTTTTCAGGGAAACCAGGTTAGGGACAGGGAGCTTTTTCGCAAATAGCAAGGAGCGGGGCGGTTTTTGCACGATGCATCCTGAACGTTACGTTTGAGTAAAAAGGGCATTTTTCGATTGCTTCCCGAGGGGATTTCAGACAAGTCTATGCTGCGATGAAACAGACACGCCGTGACTTTGTCCGGACCCTCTTTGTAGCCAGCCAGGCGGCCGTAGCCAGCCGTTTTCTACCGGTAAACCTCTTTGCAAATGGCGCTTCTCCCGGCACCCTGAACTTTCTGGTCTTCGGAGATTGGGGACGCCAGGGCGAAGCCGACCAGCGTGAAGTCGCCGAACAAATGGGTATCGCCGCGCAAAATATCGGCGCCCGTTTTATCATCTCCGCAGGCGACAATTTTTATGAGGACGGCGTGAAGTCGCTGGCCGACGATCATTGGCAGAAATCGTTTGAGAACGTCTATACCGCGCCCTCACTTCAGGCGCCCTGGCACGTCATCCTGGGCAACCACGATTATCACGGCAATTGCGATGCACAACTCGCCTACGCCGGAAGGAGCCAGCGTTGGACGATGCCCGCCCGTTATTACAAGCAATCTCATCAGATTGACAGCACCACTACGGCGGACTTTTTCTATCTGGATACGACCCCCATGATCAGGGCTTATTACCGGCATGGTTTCGAGGAAAATATTCGGGAAAATGTCATCACGCAGGACGTTCACGGCCAGCTCGCCTGGTTTAAAGCCGTGCTCTCCGAGTCAAAGGCACAATGGAAAGTCGTTTTTGCGCACCATCCCGTCTATTCGGGTGGCGAACACGGCGACCAGCCCGAACTCATTGAAAATATTCTTCCGCTGCTTCAGGAACACAATATCCACGCCTATTTCAACGGCCACGACCACGACCTCCAGCATTTGGTCGCCGGGGACATCAATTTCTTCTGCACCGGCGCCGGTTCGCAGGTCCGGCCCACTAAGAAAATAGAGTACACGAAATTCGCCAAATCCCGGTCCGGCTTTACCACAGTAGCGCTCGGCCCTGACAAGATGGACGTGGCGATGATTGATTCGCGCGGCTCGGTCCTTTACACAACCAGCGTCGCCCGGGCCACCGCCCCCGTTCCTGCGTAATTTTCTTTTCTTCGACCATTTTAAAGCTATCTTGTTGCGCTCGATATTTGTTGCGGGCCAAACCGTTGTGGCGAATTTTCCGAAGCGGAGACGGCGCAGCCTTCAACACATTTGTGAATCACAATGGACGCAGCGCACATTAGAAATTTCTGCATTATTGCCCATATTGACCACGGCAAGACGACGCTCTCTGACCGTCTCCTGCATCGCACCGGCACCATTGCCACGCGCGATATGGAAGACCAGCTTTTGGATGCCATGGATCTGGAACGGGAACGGGGCATCACCATCAAGGCTCACCCGGTCACTATGCATTACAAGGCCCGCAATGGCGAAACCTATGAGCTGAACCTGATTGACACCCCCGGTCATGTGGATTTTGCATACGAAGTCTCCCGCAGCCTGAGCGCCTGCGAAGGTGCATTGCTCATCATAGATGCGGCCCAGGGCGTCGAGGCCCAGACTGTCGCCAATATGCACCTGGCCATGAAGCAAAACCTGGAGATCATCCCGGTGATCAACAAAATCGATTTGCCCCACGCAAACGTGGCCCAGACGCTGCAGCAACTCGAAGACATTCTCACAATAGAATCATCCCTGGCAATTCCCGCCAGCGCTAAAATGGGCGTCGGTATCGACGACATTCTCGAAGCCATTGTCGCGCGGATTCCGCCTCCAAAGGCGACAGGGCAGGGGAGTCTCCAGGCGCTGGCATTCGATTCGTTCTTTGATACCTATAAAGGCGTTGTCACGCATGTGCGCGTCTTTAACGGCGAATTGAAACCCGGCCAGCACGTCAAGCTGTTGCATTCCGGCAGGAACGTCGAAGTCAAGGAAGTGGGCAGCTTCAATCCAAAACCATACGTCCGCGAAAAGCTCGAAGTGGGCGAGACCGGTTATTTCACCGCGAATATCAAGACCGCGCAGGAAGTAAAAATGGGCGACACCATCACCGATGCCCGAAACCCCGCGCCGGTCCTGCCGGGATTCAAAGAAATCCATCCAATGGTGTTCAGCGGTATTTATCCAATCAATACCGCCGACTACGAACATTTGAAGGCCTCGATGGCCAAATTGCAGTTAAACGATTCCGCGTTTGCCTACCAGTCGGAGACGTCGGTCGCGCTGGGCTTTGGTTTCCGTTGCGGCTTCCTGGGACTGCTCCACATGGAGATTGTCCAGGAACGGCTCCGTCGCGAGTACAACATGGACATCATCGCAACGTACCCGAGCGTGGTTTATAAGGTTAAAATGACGGACGGCACCGGAAAGGAAGTGGACAATCCCGCGTTTTTGCCTGACGTCACGTATATCGAGTCCATCGCCGAACCGATGGTCAAAGCCTTCGTCATCTGTCCCAATGAAAATATCGGCGACATGATGGCGCTCATTTCTGAAAAGCGCGGCAACGTGGACCACACCGAGACCCTGGACGCCAAGCGTGTCATGTTGACTTCATTAATTCCGTTGAACGAAATCCTGATTGATTTCCATGACCGCATCAAAAGCATCACCCGCGGTTACGGCTCGATGGATTATGAGCAGGCAGGCTATATGGAGAGCGATATGGTCAAACTGGACATGCTGGTGAACACCGAACCGATGGACGCCTTTTCCTGCATCGTGCACCGCACCAAAGCCGAGACTCGGGGACGCGTGCTCGCCGAAAAACTCAAGGAAGTCATCCCGCGCCAGCAGTTCGCCGTCAAAATCCAGGCCGCCATCGGCGGCAAGATCATTGCCTCGGAAACCGTCAGCGCCTTCCGTAAAGACGTGACCGCCAAATGCTACGGCGGCGACATCTCGCGCAAACGCAAATTGCTGGAAAAGCAAAAGGAAGGCAAAAAGCGGATGAAATCCATCGGGAATGTGAATATTCCCCAGGAAGCATTTATTGAAGTGCTCAAGGCATAAAGACAGGAGAGCCAGGCTCATTCCTGTTGAATTATTGTAAGAACTTGCCTTTCACCGCCATAGCGCCAGTGAAAACCACGCTCAATAATACAAGCGAAAACTGACAGCCAAAAATCACGGCAGATCCGATTGGGCAGCAGTGTGCGCTTTTAACCAAAGCCAATCCTGGTCCTCCCCGCTCACGTTTTGCGCGCTGGTGTGAAATTGTTGGCCGTCCCAATAATGGCCCGTAATGTTATAACCGTATGGAGTGGACATCAGCGTCGCCAGCCATTTGTGCTCTTCCACGTGCCCGTCCTGAAATGCAAAGCAATTGAGTTTGCCGTGATAGTTGGCCGGAATATCGGGGAAGCCGGCCGGGGCGCCCAGTTTCATTTGAAGATAACCGTCATTGAGGCTGCACATGGATTCGTCGCAAAATAGCCAAATATCCACCGGTTTTATGCCAAGCAATTGCGTTGTCTTACCGTATAAGGGCCAGTTGGGGTCATTGCCGTAGAAGCCGTTTAGAGGGCCGCCCGTCATATAATTCTGGGCATTGGGGAGGTTCATTAGCCCGCCAACGACATGGCTGTTCATGGAAACGCTGCGGATGCGCGGGCCGTCCTCGGAAGAAATATAATCGCCGGGACAAGCGTAAACATGGACCTGCTTCGTGAAATAATCTGCTAAACAGTTGGTGGTATAAGTGAGCAAGTTAGTGTTTTCCGCGGATTCGGTCCAGTTTTCACCGCTTACGGAATCACACCAGCCATAGCTGGCGAGCACTCCCAGGGGCGCGTTGGGAACCATGTAATTGTTCCAGTCATCCGGATACATGGCGCAAGCGGTTGCGAGTTGCTTTTTATTGCTCAGGCATTGAATGGCCTCAGCCCTCACTTTTGCGGCGTTGAGCACTGGCAGCAAAATTGCAGCCAGAATCGCAATAATGGCGATAACTACCAATAGCTCGATCAATGTGAATGCTGGACTTCCAGCCGGGGTGGCCGCTCGATTTTCCGCAGACGTCTTCATCTTTTTTCCTTTCAAATGTTTTGAATCAAAATCTTTACTTTGCTTAATAACCACGCGTTTTTCCTTTTCGGACGGGCGGGCCTCGCGCCCGCGACAGTGAGCGCGAGGCCCCGCCGAATCAATTATGCACCAAACGATAGAACATCGTGGCATTTGTTGTAATCGGCACCGAGAACTGGAATGTTCCGCTGCCACCGGTGAATACCGCCGCCGTGTTGTTGGTATATGGCCCCTCCACTACGACCGAGCTTTGCAGCGTGAATGAGCTGGTGGTGTCGCTCGGATTCGACGATGTAAAATTCCCGATGGTGTCGTTGCCCTGTATGGACACGCTCGATATATCCACCCGAGACGCCGCAATTAGACTCAGCATCCCGGAAGGCGTTGCCGTCCCCGCGGCATTGACAACGGCCACTGAATAGGCTCCGGCGTCAGCCGATTGAGCGTTGGTGATCGTGAGCGTGGCCGTGGTCACCCCGGCGTAATGGCTGCTATTTGCCAGGTTCGTACCGTTAAACATCCATTGATAGGACGTCGGCGCCGATTGACCGCTGGCGGTGACCGAGAGTTGAGCGTTGGCGCCCGCAGCCACGGTGACGTTGGTCACTCCTACGACCTCCAGGCTGGCGGCTTGATTGGTGACCGGGCCGGCGGCATCGCTGAAGACCGACACGAAATTGTTGCCAGTTTGCACATCGTTCAACGCCAGCGTGCTGGTGAGATTGGTGGCAGCGGCGGTGTTGGTAAGCACGGGGGCCACGGGCACACTGCCAGTGGCCGTGTACCAAACGTCCGTCAAGGGCGCCGTAGCCAGGTCTGCGGACGCCGTGAATGAAACATTCGCCCCATTCGTGGCAATGACGCTGGCCGGCTGGCTGGTGAGATAAGGTGACAGCTCGACGATGCGCACGTTGGAGTAATAGACGTATGCGCTAGGATCGCTCACGACCGCATTTGGGTCCAGATAGCCCAGCATAGGCGTGCCATTGGTGTAGAAGCCGCCGTTAACCGCGGCGCTGTCGTTCAGGCTGAACGACGGGATGACCTGGGTGCGATTAATATAGACGCTCACGTTGGTGCCCTGGGTCACCTCGACGCTCACGTTCACCCATTGGTCAACGGCTTCTCCGCCCGGCGCAAGCGCCCCAGCGGAGTTATCTTCGGAAACGAACGGCGGCGATTTGAAAACACCGATCTGGCTCGACGCGGAACTGCTCTCAATATCGCTTACCCCGCCGCTCACCCCGATGCCACGGTTAGGCAACTTGGGTGATGCAAATGAGTCAAAGTCGGCGGGCGAAACAGAACCATAGCCCGCGTCAATCGCAAACCAGTCGCCATCGGCGTTAACGGGCGCGTTATAACCGGGAGTTACCGGATCGGTAAAGGGCAACCGCCAGTTGCAATTGGTGCCCGTATGATTGATGCCAAAGATAGCAAACTCGTCCGCGATGCTGCCGATTCCGGGAGTGCCGATCGCACCGTCGTAGAGCGACAGATACATGTTAAAGCGCAACGCGTAGTTGCCGGCAAAGGTCCTGCCTTGCGGATAGAGATTGACTGCGGCCTGGGCGTCTCCGCCGTCTTTATTGGCGGTCATTTTTAGCGCGTTGGCCCATCCTTTTTGGGCCATCACCTGCGATAGCGGAACGCCGTCGTTGGCAACGGGCATGCCGAACTCGGCGCGGAAGTCATTGGTGCCACCGTCAATCCTGGCGCTTTCATCATTTGTGAAATTGGGAATCAACACCGGCAATACCCGTCCTCCGAATCCCGTTTTCCCCGTCAAATTCGTCGCATCGTACGTCAGAGTCCAGTTGGTGCTATCCACCGAATTGGTCAGCGGATCGGACCAAAGGACCACTTCCGGACCCACGGCATTGTCCAATTCAGTCAATGTTACACTGGCTGGAGTAACCGAATAGCTAGCGCCTTCCGAACTGGTTAAATTGGTTCCCGTAACGCTGTTGGTTAAGCTGATGACGATGGTTGCGTCTTTGGGCGGCGCGCTTAAATTCGAGTGCGGCACCGGATTCCCGATGGCGGCTGTCACGGTCACATCACCAGGATTGATCACGATCCCCGGAGCACCGTTTTGCAGCGTCGCCGGGTATGGCGGCGAGAAATACTGAATATTGATGTTGAGGCGTTGCGCTCCGGCTGCGAAATCGGCGGGATAGCTTCCCGTGCCCCCGTAACTAATATTGGTGACGGTGTAAGAACTGTGACTGAGGTCGCCCCAGCGGGTAACGGAAAATTGGGCATAGTCATTGGTTACGTTCCGGCTCATTCCCGTGCCGAAACTGGCCGCCGTTAGGAAAAGCACTTGCGGGCCCGTATTCATAAGGGTCATTGGGGCAAACGACGGCGACCCGGCAAAATAATCCGCCCCACCGGGAATCTTCATATCCACCGTCAAAGTGGGTCCGGAAACCGGCGTGGCCGTCGGGACAATTTGCACGTTTACGACCCAATTGCCCGAGCCGGGGTAAGTGCCGGCCGGGAACGTCACATTCGTCGTGGTGATGACGACACCATTCGGGTCAGTGCCCGTGGCGACGGTGTAATTAGTGCCTAAAATCGCCGTGCCGCTGAGGTTGAAATTAACCACAGTCGGCGCTGTGAGGGAATTGGTCGAAAGAGTGATGGTAAATACTCCGGGAATGGGGGTCCCGGGGGGATTGCTGTTAATGTAATTTTGCGACGCCTCCGTCGTTGTGACCACCGTCACCGAGACCGGCGGCAGAGTTAATGAAAAAGTCCCGTTGGTGCCAGTGATGTCGTTGCTCGTAACGCAGGTCGTCGTTAATCCCAGTGAAAACGCCCGCAAGAGACCCTGCCCTGAACTGATGACATAAATGTTGTCGGCCGCGTCCCAGTCCATGCCGCGAGAATCGCCGGTTTCCGGATTATTTGTGATATGGAAAAGGCTGGAATCGTCCGGAAGCCCATTCGTCATACTGGCAAGAGTAATGCCATTATCAATGTCCACCCCGGCCAGATACCGTCCGTCGGGCGACTCACGGACGCCGGCGAAGACCCCGCCCACGGGGCCTTCCACGCCCGCCCACGGATCAGGCCCAATCCCACCCGTGTCAACCCACGAAGTCCATAATATCGTCGAGCCTGTGGGATCCAGAATTTGAACATCGGGATCGGACCCGTTGGCGCGCTCGAAACCGCAAATGATTTTTCCGTCTATGCCAATGTCGCCCTCCGGATGCAGTTCGCTTAAACCGCCCAATCCCACGCTGTAAGCGTAAACGGGCTCATTGGTCCAGGGGTAGTCGTAGTTGGTGCCAATGTCGTAAAGGAAGGCGTTATTGTAATTACCGGCTTTGTTGATCTCACCGGCAGGCGCGTTTGGCCCGAAGGTCTCGCCTCCTGGCGACGCCAGGCCGGAATCAAAAATCCAAAGCGCCTGAGAGATGACGCCCGCAGTGTTTGTGATCAGCAAATCAGGCGTGCCCACCAAATCTCCGTGGATGCTGGCCGCGTTCGGCTGAGTTTGCGAAAAGATGAAATTTGAATTATCCAAATCCGGCGTAAATTGCAAAAGGTCGCCAGTAGGTGTAGCTGCAAAACCGTCCACGACCAGCAGCGAGCCGTCCGGCGCCACGCGCATTTTATATGGGAAGCTGTAAGAGGCGCCCTGGGACGTATCTCCAGTCCCCTCGGCGGCTATGAAGGTCGGGTTGTTATAATAGGTTCCGGCAAACGGGTTGGTGCCTTGACCCAAGGCGTCCGAGAAATCGGCATTGGCGGCGTAAATGCCGGGGTACTTTGCCGAGGCTCCCGAACCGGCGGCGGCATAGGCTTCACCAGCGTAGATGCGACCGAACCATCTGCCAAACTGCGGGTTCTTATTCACTGCCACGCCACGGGGATCGCCCGACCAAATGGAGAAGTTTGACGAGTCATTGCTGATTTGGAATGGCACCCCATTGCCCTGTTTATAAACAGAGATGGCATAGCCGGTGTGCGTACCCAACTGGAAGGAGTACTGCCCTGCAGGCTCGTTCAAGCCGGTGGTGATGCCGTTGAAGCTGGCGTTGGTGCTGCCATCTTCATACGTCACCGTGACGTTCCCTCCTGCCTCATTGAGGTAAAATATGACGGACCCGTTGGTGACGGTGATGCCCGAGGCATACGGGGTGGCCCGGACGATGGGCGCCGCTATTAAATTTAAAAGAACTGCGGCCGCGCAAAACAATAGGAAACGACAATACATTTTCATGAGAAATAAGCTCCGTCCAGTTGAGTTGTTGTAAGATCTTCCTTTCACCGGTCTAGCACCGCTGAAAGCAACATTTAACAATGAAAGCGATGCCGTGGCGATAAAAAAAAGCGCACCCCCCACGATTGCAGACAAACTCATAGTAACAGCCTGAGTGATTAGTTAACTTTATATTACTCGGCAAACCTTCTATAAACCGTACCGCATTGCGGGATTCTGCACGCATCTTGCGCGCCGTCGAACGCGCGGCTTGAAGGCGCTGCAAACGTCAGGCAGGATGCCCGCCCGACACTACGGTTTCACGGAGGCGGGGGGCGAATCGTATCCAAACTCCTTCAGAAACGGCTCCAGGCCATGCATATAGGGTTCGAGGTATTTCTGGTAGTTTTTCCAGCGGCCAACGGCTGTGCGGTAAATGGGTTTTCGCACGTCCTGGCGGGAAGGTGAGTTGATACGTCTCGTGCGGGCATGCTCAAAGAACTTCAGGACATTATCCTCAAAGGCCAGCCCAAGAAACTCCAGCACGGACCGGGCAACGGCCGGGAGATTGTCTATCATCTCCTCATAGCGGACATACATCCATTGGTTTCCCATCCGTGGAAGCATCTCGCGCCAGAACTGCATCATGCTCGCATAATGGTTCACGGCGCCTTCGAGGGTCAAATAAGCGGAGCTGGCCGGCGACAGGCTGAACGGCTGCATAAAACAGCTCATCACGACATCACGCGGGTCGCGCAAGGCTATCAAAAATTTCGTTTCGGGAAAAACCCGCAGCAGGACGGGGACCATTACGTTGACGCCTGGGTTCTTATCCACCACCAACCGGTCGCCGATGGCTTTGCCCAGGAACATTTCAGCGAAGTGAATATAGTTTTCACGAAGGCGGGAGAGGACGCTGGGCGGAGACGAATCCAGCATTTGGAAAAGGCCGGTTCCCGGTGGAAAATTGGCCGTGAGTGGCTGGTATATTTCGTCGTGCAACAGGGATGTTTCTTCAAGGCTGACTGCCCCGCCGTGTGCATCAAGCACCTGCTCCAGGAGAGTTGTGCCCGAGCGATTATGGCCCGAGAGCAGCGCAAGCCGCCTGGGCGGTTGAAATTTGGCGGCATTTGCCCGCCAACGATCCACGATCGCGGTGTTAATGGTTTGCGGTATTTCCTTGTTAATGATTTGCATGCGCTGGAGCTGCGGCGCCAATGGCAATGCCTGGGGACGCTGGATAGACTTCGTTTCCAACAAAGCGGTCATAGCCTCATCGTATTTTCCAGCGCCATCCAAAATCCCCGCCAGGCCGTATCCTGCGCGGGCGCGGACCGTGACATCCGCGGAGGAGTTCGTCATGATGTCGTGGAAGAGAGACTCTGCTTCATTGGTTTCGCCGCGCCGCCGCTTGAGCACCGCTTCTCGAAGCGATACGCGGGCGTCATTTCGATTCATCCGCGCCGCGCGCCCGACTATTTCAGCGGCCTCGTCAATGCGATCATCAACGGTGTATATATCCGCCAGCCACATCAGCGCGTCAATCGAAACGCCCTCCTTGCGGCTGGCCCGCTCAAGACAGCCGGCCATGATTTCGAGATTCTTGAAATTTGAGCAGATCCGCGCGGCGCCCTCGATCATTTGGACGCTATCCTGCGAAACCTGTAACGCTTTCTCGACGTAGCGTTTGGCCGCAGGATAGTCGTAACGCAGTCCATGCGCCCGCGCCAGGCTTAAGTATAGGCTTGGATTGGATGGTTCCATGCGCGCCGCCCGCTCCAGGAGCGTGATACTCTGCGCATAATCCAGTCGTTTCCATGCCTCTTCGGCTTCGCGGCAAAGTCGGTGTGTCTCTTTGTTTGGCTTTGGTTGGGTTGGATTTGGCTGGCTCATGCGATGAAAGCTGGGTCATTTTCAAGAGTCGAAACGAAAATGTCTATCAATTACTGGTTCTCGGTAGCGACGCTGCGCTGCGGCGTCCAGCGCCGCGTGCAGCGGCGCAACAAGTGGAATCGGACCTCGTTTCACGCATGTTCCGCCCGCTCTACGCGGGCGGGGACATCGCAGCGCGATGTCCCTACCACCAGCGACATCAAGGACAGTGACAAAGGCGTCATTCATACCCGAACTCCTTCACGAAACGCTCCAGGCCCGGGAGGTAGGGTTCCAGGTATTTCTCATAATTCTTCCACCGGCCAACGGCTGTGCGGTAAAGCGGCTTGCGGACTTCCACACTGGACGGAGACTTGACCCGCTTTGTGCGGGCGTGCTCAAAGAACTTGAGGACGTTTTCTTCAAACCCAAGACCGAGAAATTCCAGAGTGGATCGGGCTATGGTCGGAAGGTCGTCTATCATCTCCTCATAACGGACATAAAGCCATTGGTTTTGCATGCGAGGGAGCATCTCCAGCCAGAAGCCCATCACGCTGGCGTATTGATTGACGGTCCCTTGCAGGCTTAAGAAGGCGGAACTGACAGCGGTGGGCGTCAACGATTGCATAAAACAACTCATCACCACGTCGCGCGGATCGCGCAATGCAATCAGGAATTTTGATTCTGGAAATACCCGCAAGAGGACCGGGACTATTAAATTGATGCCCGGATTCTTATCCACCAGCAGGCGGCTGCCGATGGGCTGACGGAGAAACATCCCGGCACAATGGAAATAGTTTTCGCGCAAATGAGATCGCATACTCGGGGGCGCCGAGTCAAGCATTTGAAAAATTCCGGTTCCCGGCGGAAAATCCCGGGTGAGGGGGCGGAGTATTTCGTCGTGTATGAGAGTCGTCTCTTCAAGGCTAATCACGTCGCTGTGCGCATCGAGCACCTGCTCCAGGAGGGTCGTGCCGGAGCGGGGATGGCCGGTGAGCAGGGCGATCCGCGGGGGCGGTTGGTTGACAGACTCGCCGCGCCAGCGGTCCATGACCGCCGCAGTGACAGTTCGTGGGAGTTCCTTGTCAAGGCATTGGAGGTGTTGAAGCGCATCTGCCAGGGGTATTGTCGCGGGGCGTTGAAGCGCCTTCGCCTCCAACAAAGCGGTCATCGCCTCGTCGTATTGGCCTTCGCGGTCGAGCATCTCGGCCAGGTCGTATGCTGCCCGGATACGGACCACCATTTCCGCGGTCGGGCTTGCCATGAGATCCCGGAGCACGGGTTCCGCCTCTTTGAATTGGCCGCGCTTTCGCTTAAGCACCGCATCTCCAAGCAATACGCGCGGGTGCTTTCGATCCATTCGCGCGGCGCGCTCGACCAGCGCAGCCGCTTCATCCAAACGCTCGTCCAAAACGTATGAATCCGCCAGTGAAGTCAGGGCGGGGATTGAGACTCCCTTTTTCCCGCTGGCGCGCTCGAGATAGCGCATCATCATATCGAGATGTTTGAAATTTGAGCAAATGCGCGCCGCCTCCTGGATCATTTGAACGTTGCCTTGCGAAACTTCCAATGCTTTCTCGATGCAGCGTTCAACGGCCGCATAGTCGTAGCGCTCCCCATAAGCCCGGGCCAGGTTGAAATGGAGGATTGGGTTGGAGGGTTCCATGCCGACGGCTTGAGTGAGCAGGCTGATACCTCGCTGAAAATCCTGTCGTTTCCAGGCCGCTTCGAATTCGCGGACAAGCCGTTGTATTTTCGGGTTAAGCTTATTTTGGCGCGGGCGGTTCATGTTTAAAAGCTCGGGAATATTTGAGCGCGGACAGCAAAATGTCTATCGGATTTTTAACGGGCTGCCCGGCCCGCAAAGCAAAAGAGCCGCCATTGCTGGCGGCTCTTCGAAAGAACCCAAAATAAAACTACGCTCCCGCCTTGCCGCGACGGAATCTCCACCTCATGCCCAAAACTCCCAGGCCGCCCAGGGCGCCGAGCGCAAGCGTGGAAGGCTCAGGCGCCACCTCGATGGATGCACTGTAAATATCGCCATCCAGACCAATGATGCTCGTGGTGTGGCCATATCCAAATTCGCCGATGCCGATAGGACGATCCAAATTATCTCCGTATGTCCCTTTAGTGGCGGAGCCGTAGGACTGGAGGTTACCGTCAACGTACAGGTCCGCCATTCCAGTAAGGGATCCGTCAGAATTCAGGGCGGCACCATAGGTGTTGAATACCATGTTCACATTGTACCAGGTGTTTGGGTTAATCGTGTATGTAAGCACATCTGTTTCTGTACCAGCATTGTTAGCGAAGGCCATCTCAAGAGTTGCCGACGTTGCATTGTTTGCAATTAGTTGCAAAGATTCGGTGCCCGCGTAATCAATGAGCTTTTGAGCACCGCCAAAAGAGCTTGAAAAACCGCCATTCCACAGGAAATCAATGTTGAATTGGAATCCGCCATCATTAGCGATCGCCGCATTGTTGAGCGCTTCGTCTGGGGTCACTTTGATCCCGCCAACGCCGCTCAAGGCCATTGAACCGCCGGTTCCGCCGGGTGGAACGGTCGAGGTTGTATAGGTGGCCGTGCCGCTTTGGAAGCCGACGCCGATACCGGGTTGGTCGCTAGTCACCGTCGTGCTTGTCCCGTTCCAAGAGGCCGGGAAATCGGCCGAAAACAGGTAGCTCTCGTCCGCCCACTGTTGTGGAATCTGTCCATGGGCGGCGGACGCCGCGAGAGCAAAAACGGCGGCAGCGGCTGGCAGGGGTGTGAGTTTTCTTAAGGATTCTTTTTTCTTTTTCATAATAAAACAATGCGTTATCTCTGTTTTAGGTCGTGATTGTTTGTTAATCGCAAGCACTGGAGCAGTGGTCATCGCCCCAACGAGTGTAATTTAACCGCAACAGCGGTTTGTGTTCAATAAAAAAAGTAAAAAAAAGTAAAATATCAAATAACAAAATTGTGACGCCTCTTATAATTAACGCAACTTATCATTCTTTGGAAAAACAATGCACTATTAGGCCGTTCGCGCCCAATTCTTTCACTTTTGGGACCGAAAACTTTGAAAATTCATGTCGTAACTGGCTGAGCATTAAGACCAAAATCTCCTTCGGCAGGCTCTTCAGTTCTTTGAAAAGTCAAAGGTATACAAAAAAATTGAAAGATGGCTCCTCATGGAGAGGAGCAGGGCGGGCTGTGCGCTTGTTTGTCTTGCTTTCCGGGGCATTCATGGGAAAATCCGTCCTACTTATGATCCTGCGCCGTTTTTTTTCCAGGGCGGTTCGAGAAGCCATCGCAATGCGCAAGCACGTCCAGCGATTGCTCAATGCCCAGCGTGATTTGCTCTCTTCGCAGGCCATCGCCGCGGTCCAGGCCAAAATTGACGAACTCAACACCGCTATTTCAAGCGGCGCAAACACGGGAAAAATCCGGATTGCCACCGAAGAGTTGCAGTTCGCCGCGGAAAAGTGGATCAAAGCGTATCCCAACCCGGTTTGGCGCGAAAACGTTGAAGTCCTTTTGGTGGCTATTGCCGTGGCAATGGGGATCCGCACCTTTTTCCTGCAACCGTTCAAAATCCCCACCGGCTCCATGCAGCCGACGCTTTATGGCATCACATCCACACCGGATTTTACGTATTACGCAAAGGATGCTCAAAATTATGACGCGTTGACGGAGCCGCAAAAGGCTGAATTACAAGCCAAAATCAACGAGCAAATCAAACTGAAAGATTCTATTGTGATTCCGACCGGCTGGGAACGTGTCAAAGAATGGTTCCAGGGAATCTCCTACGTTCATTTTGTCGCGCCGGAGGACGGCAGTTATGAAGGCATGGGCTCCCCCTGGCCGGGGACGCTTTTCAGTCTTTTTCAAAAAATCCAATTTGCAGGCAAATCATACACCATTCTATTTCCACCGGATTCCGGCGAAGAGAAATTGGAAGACCGTGCCGGCCTGACCCTATATCCGGCGCGTGTCTATAAAAAAGGTGAGGATGTGATTAAACTTCGCGTCAAAACCGGCGACCATCTGTTTGTGGACAGGGTCACCTATAATTTCCGGCCGCCGCGCCGCGGGGAGATCGTGGTCTTTGAAACCGCTGGAATAGAACGGTTGGGCCCGGACCAGCAAAATACATTTTACATCAAGCGCCTTATGGGTTTGGGCGGCGACCATATTGCGCTAAACCAGGATTACGAAGTCGCTGGCGCTCCGCTGCCTCCACCCCCATGGGGATTGGACGTAGCGACCGAACCGGTTGGCAATCTGATCGTCAATGGAACCCAAATTACTGCCGATACGCCGCACTTTAAGAATCTATATTCATTTTCGAACCCACCCAAAGGCGCAACCACGCTAAACTACGCCGATGACGAGTACCTGGGCAACGCCATGATAAACATGCTTGCTCCTGGGAGCGGCTACGACGTAGCGCCCGGCCATGCCTTCGTCATGGGCGACAACACGTTTAACAGCTACGATTCCCGCTATTGGGGTGATTTTCCAGCCACCAAAATCATCGGCAAATCGTTCTTTGTTTATTGGCCGATTTCCAAACGGTTCGGGCTGGATAACAACTAGTGTGAAGAATGAAACCGTCTTAATTACAGGCGCTTCATCCGGCATTGGCCTCGAGTTGGCCAAATGCTTTGCCGCCGATGGCTCCCGCCTGGTCCTGGTCGCGCGAAACCAGGCTGCCCTGGAGGAACTTGCCCGGACGCTAACGGAACAATTCAAAATCCAGACCATTGTTCTGCCCGCTGATTTGTCCCTGCCAGAGGCTCCCAGGCAGGTCTTTGATACTCTGGCAGCCCGCAAAGTCTCCGTAGATGTGCTCATCAATAACGCCGGCTTCGGCCTGCACGGCCCGTTTGCCGAGCTGCCCCTGCAACCGCAAATGGAAATCATCAAGGTCAATGTCATGGCCCTGACGGAATTGACCGGGCTTTTCCTACCGGAAATGATCCAAAAAAAGGGCGGGGGAATCCTAAATGTCGGTTCCGTCGCCGGTTTCGTCCCCGGACCGAATCTGGCCATCTATTACGCCACAAAAGCCTTCGTGCAGTCGTTTTCCGAGGCCCTGGCTGAAGAATTGCACGGCACGGGCGTGTGCGTGACCGTGCTTTGCCCGGGGCCGACCGAATCGAATTTCAGCGCCGTGGCCCGGGGCGATAAGGTCCGCGTGGCGCAATCCTCGAAGATGTCCGCCGAAACTGTGGCCCGATTCGGCCATTTTGCATTCCGAAACAAAAAGACCGTGGCCATTCCCGGATTCCGTAACCGCAGCCTCGTATTGGCAACCCGGTTCGTTCCACGCCATACCATCCGCCGCACCGTAAAGTCCTACAATACATTGAAGGATTAGCTCAACTTGTCCCTTTGCTTGCGGTCCCGTGTCCCAAAAGCGTCATGCCATGTCATTGCAAAAAGTCGCTGGCGGCGGGTATATTGCAATGTAATTGGTATGAATGGTTCAACTAAAACTGACGCCTCATTGACGGGCCAAACCTTAAAGTCATTGCAATTGCTTGAAACTGTCACGGTTTGGCGACGGAATTAATGTTAGACAATGTTTGCTATGGGATTCGCTTATTCAAAGGTTTCTGTAACAATTCCCGTTGAAATCGACGTAGAGCGTTTAACGGTTCGATACGCCTATCCTGTCCCCGGAGAGGAGACAGTGATTGTCACGGAGACTTTTGACAGTTTGCATTATCTTGCTCGGTGTTTTCCTGAGCTAATGCCTGATTTACTTGCTGATCAAATACAGCGTAACCTTGCCCGCCGCCATAAGTCTCGTGATTCATACGGTTCCCATTTACCACCTGCGAAAGTGGCAGCGTTACAGGCCGCAGGCCGCAGTGTGCCTTTACAGTTTCAGACCGTTCTCGAAAACATTTTTAAGGAGACTTCTAGATATTTACAGTCCCTTGAATCGTCCGTCCGTGGGGGAAAGTCTGTTAATGAGGCCGTCGATTTTTCGCGCTGGTTACAGTTTTCCGGTGTTCTGTCGTTGCTTGAAATTTGTAAAGATTTGAACCCTGAATTCGCCACATTGCGCCGTAGAGCCACTGATTTGGTCCAGACTTGTGCCGAGCACCTGCGCGGGGGAAAAGTCCCTGCACAGTATTGTCAGGGCGACATAGACCGCATTGAAAGCAAGCTTGACGCATTGTTTGCTTTAGCGTTCGCTAAACCTGCTCCACAGGTCGCACAGAACGTCCTTGACGTTGAAGTTCAATAAAAATCCCCTCAAAAACCTCCTACAAGCCTCCGAGGATTTTGAGGGGGTTTTTATTGAACGCCCTTAATCTGACTGTTTACTTCCCTAATTGTAATGCGCTGATTCGCTTTAACTGTGACAAGCCGGAATCTGTGTAGGCTTGGCGCGGGTAAAGCTTCGTACTGCGTTGTAAGTCGTTGTGCGCAAACGTATTATGCTTGACATTTCCGGTGTATGTGGTATTATAATGTTGGCGGGAACGTGTGACTTACCGGGATATCGAGACCGGCTCACACTCTGCCCCGGTGAGTCATGCTGTAACCGGATTGAGGGCGGTTGCTACGGGCAACCGCCCTTTTTGCGTCATCGTAACATGTTGTAAATAAACACTTTGTGCTTGACATGCTGTTATGCTTATGCTATAATGGTTGTAGCATGAGAGGACGTTTTGCTCCTGTGAGACCTGATGCCAGCGGTGAGTCCGTTTAATGGCGGTCCTAGGCGCGGCGAGTTCTGCCGGAAGGGTTAGCAAGCCTTTGGCCATGCAGTGACGCTTTGTGCGTCATTACAAGCAATGGTTGTGCCTTAGTGGGCGAACGTTGTGTCCTTATGTCCTCCAAGAGCGGAGGGTGGATAGCCGGTATCCGGCAAATGACGTTCCAAATTTGCGATCTGCCGGTGAGTATTTTGTAACCGGATTTGCCCAGGGCGACTTTAAGTCATTGCCCGTTGCCGCGCGAAGCGCGGCACGGGCTGGCTTGAAGATTCCTTTTGTTTAGAGGGGATGGCTGTTTTTCTTCGTGTGTTGGGCATATGTTGCTACCATGTGCTCACCGGGTTCGCACGGTTCTACTCGCCGTGTGTGCCTACGGACTCACCACATGAGGGGCCGGGTGGAGTCCTCCTTTCCACCCGGCTTTTTTCTTCCAGTGTATGATTTCCACGTAACCCCGTTTGGTTTCCGCGGCATCGTACACCTTTCCAGCGCGGGCGGGTGTTTGTACTGCATCCGCCCGGCGCTTTAATTTAAAGAATACAGTGTCTTATATTAACACATGTTAATTCCTGTAATGGCATGTCCCAAAACAGTCATTGCAAAAGTTTCGGTGTCATGGGAAAATTGCAAGGTCGAACCAATTGAATATAACACTTTGAGCATGAAACAGAGAATCCCGGAAATCGCGCAAATCATTGTCATTATTGCGTTTTTGCAAACGGAATTAATGTTAGACAATGTTTGTTATATTTAATCAATTTCTGCTTTTCATTTGGCAAATATTTCGCTAAAAAGGACATAATGAGGATGAAAGCTCTATTGGTTTTGGTTGCTGTTTGCGCCCTGCTTTCCTCGTCGGCGCGCGCCATGGATCGTTGGGCCGCGCTTTCGATGATTGAAAGCGGCAATGACGATTCAGCTATCGGTTCACGCGGCGAAATAACCCGCTATCAAATCCGGCCGTATTTGTGGCCGGGTGGAAATCCGCACAACGCGGGCTTGGCGTTGGACGTCGCCCAAAAGATTATGAAATCGCGGATCGCCCGGTTCGAGCAGACCCACAATAATCGTGCGCCGACAGATTTTGAATTTTACGTCCTTTGGAACGCGCCACAGGAAGTAAACCATCCTTGCCGGGCCGTCGCCAAACGGGCGGAACGCTTTGCAAACCTCGTCCAGCGGGTCGGCAGCACGTACGCTGTGCGTTGAAGAACCGTTGAAAGGCTAAAGCGTTGAAGCGTCCGCTGTTTGTTTTTTAACGAGCCCCGACGGTTCTGGCCGTTTCGTATAACTTCACGTATTTGCCAACCGTCCGTTCCCAGGAAAAATCGCCTTTCATCGCGTTTTTCCGATAACGATCCAGCAACTTGGGCTGTTCATACAGCGCCAACGCTTTCCGTATAGCCCGGCAGAGCGCGCGCGGCGAGTACTCGGAAAACTTTATGCCGTCGGCGCGCATTTTGTTTTCATTGAAATCCACGACACTGTCATCCAGGCCGCCGGTTGCGCGGACGATGGGGATTGTTCCGTAGTGCAGGCTATACATCTGGTTAAGGCCGCTCGGCTCGTAGCGCGATGGCATGAGATAAAAATCGCAGCCTGCTTCAATCCGGTGCGACAGGCCCTGATCATAGCCGAACCGGGCCACGACTTTGTTGGGATATCGCCGGGCCAACTCGTGGTAACCGTGTTCGTAAGCGGGCGAACCGCTGCCCAGCAGGATAAATTGCATTTCGGCGCTCAACATTTCCTCAAGGGCGGCCAGTTGGATATCTATCCCTTTTTGATCTGTCAGCCTTGAAATGGTTCCAAAGAGAGGCGCGTTGACCGTGGCCAGGCCCAATTCCTTTTGCAATTCCGCCTTGTTGATCTTTTTCCCGGCCAACCGGGCAGCCGAATACGGGGCCTTGAGGTAAGGATTGTCGGTCGTATTCCATTCCTCGTAATCCACGCCGTTCAGGATGCCCGTCAGCCGGGCTTGCCGTTTCCGCAATAAGCCGTCCAGCGCGCAGCCGTATTCCTCGGTCATTATTTCGCGGGCATAACGGGCGCTGACGGTCGTCAGGATGTCCGCCAGGGCGATTCCGGCCTTCAGGCAGTTCAAATGGCCAAAATATTCCGCCGTCTCCATTGTGAAGAATTCCGGAGGCAGGTTCGTCAGCCCAAAATCACTTTTTGGAAAAATTCCCTGGTAGGCCAGGTTGTGGATGGTCAGGCAGGTGGGCGGCGGATTCCCCCACCCTTCGGATTTTTGCTGGTGCATCACCAAAGCCGGAACAACGCCCGTTTGCCAGTCATGGATGTGGATAATGTCCGGTCGCCACGCCAAATATCGCGCCAGGTGCGCGACACATTTTGAAAAAAAGATAAACCGCTCCGCATTGTCGGCGTACGAGTCGTTATCCTCCCCGTAGATGCCGTTTCGGTCGTAAAAATCCTGCTGGCCGATAAAATACACCAGCAAGTTGTCAAGTTGAAGCGAATACAACCCGGCCTGGACCCGCCGGCTGCCCAGCGGCACCTCAAGCCAGTAGTCTTCGCGGCGAATTTGGGGGAACTTCGCCTGGATTCCCCGATACAGCGGCGTGACAATACGCGCCTGGTGACCCGCCCGCGCCAGGGTCTTTGCCAGCGCGGCAACCATGTCCGCCAGCCCGCCGGTTTTCGAATAAGGATGGACTTCGCTGGAGGCGAGCAGGATGTTCATTTATAGGTATGAAAAAACATCGAACACCGAACATCGAACATCGAACGCCGAAGAGAAAGCCGTGTACCGTCCCTTTGATATTGGGCGTTCGATGTTCGATGTTCGATGTTCCAATCGTCGGGGCTCATTATGTCGCCGCCGCAAGCTTTTCAGTTTTCAAATAGGGCTGGAGCGGCGCCGGAATGACGACGCTGCCGTCGGCCTGCTGCCACGTTTCAACCAGGGCGACAAACAGTCGCGCCAGGGCCGTGCCGCTGCCGTTGAGAATGTGGGGAAATTTATTTTCGCCGTTTTCTGTCTTGAAACGCAGATTCATCCGGCGCGCCTGAAAATCTTCGCAATTTGAGCAGCTAGAGACTTCGAGATAGTTCCCCTGCCCTGGCGCCCAGACTTCGATGTCATATGTCTTGGCGCTGCCAAATCCCATGTCGCCGGTGCAAAGCTGGACCACACGATAATGCAAACCCAACAGTTGCAGCACCTTCTCCGCGTTTGCGACCATTCTTTCCAGCTCATCGTAACCCGTTTCAGGTTTCACAATTTTGATCAATTCTACCTTGTCAAACTGATGGACGCGGATCATCCCGCGCGTGCCCACTCCCGCCGCGCCGGCTTCCCCTCGAAAACACGGGGTATAGGCGCAATAGAAAACCGGCAGGCCTTTTTCCGGCAAAATCTCTTCCCGATGGATATTGGCCACCGGAGTTTCCGCGGTGGGAATCAAATAAAGCTTTCCAAGCTTTTCTTTGTCATCACCTTCAGCCACGCCGTAATATTGGTCTTTAAACTTCGGAAACTGGCCGACGCCTTCGAGGCATTGCGGGCCCACGATGAATGGCGGCGAAACTTCGGTGTATCCATGCTGATGGACGTGCAAATCCAGAAGGAACTGAATCAACGCCCTTTCAAGCCTGGCTCCCCAGTGGGTGTATAGCAGAAAGCCGCTGCCGGACAACTTTGCCGCGCGCGCAAAATCCACGAGCCTCAGGCTTTCGCACAGCTCCACGTGCGATTTAGGTTTGAATGAAAAATTCGGTTTGTCGCCGTGAACACGCACGACCGGATTATCCTCCGCCGACATCCCAATTTTGACCGATTCATGCGGCAGGTTCGGCAATTGGAGCATGAGCGCGTCGCGTCGGGCGTCCACTTCGGCCGTTTGTTTGTCCAGCGCGGTTATCTGGTCTCCCAATTCCCGGGTTTCGGTCCTTTTGGCCTCGGCCTCGGCGGTTTTCTTTTGCCCCATAAGCGCTCCAATTTCCTTTGAAACCCGATTGCGTTGGGCCTTGAGAGATTCGACGGTTCCAAGGATTTTTCTCCGGTCCTCGTCCAATTTCAGCACTTCGTCAATCCGAGTCTCATCCCCTGCTCCGCGCGTGGCCAGCCGTTCGCGCACGAAATCGGGTTTTTCCCGAATCAATTTGATGTCAAGCATGGCGCGGATTATTAAAAATTAAACCCATCTTGGCACGTTAAAAACGTTGAAACGTTGGGCCGGCTCTGTTTTCCTTCGGACAGGACATGGTCCCGGATTATTTTTACGCCGTCACGATTCCGCTTTGCCTCGCAGCGGTTGTGATGGCGTATTTCTGCAATAATCCAGTGGGCCACGGCGGCTGGTTTATCACGCGCCGGTTCATCAATTGGCTGCCCCTGGGCATGACCTATGCGTTTTTGTGCATGGGCCGCTTCAATGTCATTGTGGCGCAAGGCGCCCTGGGCGGGCTGATGTCCAACGAGAACCTCGGTGTCATTCTCACCGCCGGCTCGTGGACTTACGCGCTGTCATTCCTCGTCAACGGCCCCCTCATTGATAAAAAAATTGGCGGCAAAAACGGAATTCTGATTGCCGCAGCCGGCGCATCATTGGCCAACGTCGCCCTGGGAATTTTGACCTGGCTCATCACGGTCAGGCACTGGAATGTCAATTTAGTTGCGGCGTATTCGGCGGTTTATTCGATCAACATGTATTTTCAAAGCTACGGGGCGATGTCCATCATCAAAATCAAGGCCTATTGGTTCCATGTGCGGGAACGCGGCGTTTTCGGCGCGATATTTGGAACGTTTATCTCCGCCGGCAACTACTTTGCCTTCGACTGGAGCGCCAGTATTGTGTCGCTCACCAAAGCCGGGGCGCCGGACAGTTTCCTCAAAAGAATCTTTGCGTCTTCCCTGCCGGTCAACGCAACCTGGGCGGTGTTTTTTGTTCCGGCCGCGATTCTTGTTTTTTGGCTGCTTCTGGACTTTTGGCTTATTAAAGACCTGCCCGAGCAGGCCGGATTTCCACACCTCGATACTCGCGACGCATCCTCCGGCCAGATGCACGTTGAATTTTCGGTTCTTGACCTGCTTCGCAAGATTTTTGCCAGCCGGCTCATGCTGATGATTGCCTGTGTGGAATTGACTGCGGGCGTGTTCCGCTACGCCATCCTGAGCTGGCACTCGACTTTTTCCCGTCAGGTGGCGCAGCCGGGCGCTGAATTTTTTGCGCTGCACTGGGGCTGGTTCACGTGCGTTTTTGGGATTATTGGAGGTTTCGCGGGCGGCATTATTTCGGACAGAGTTTTTCAGTCGCGCCGCGGTCCACCCGCCGCCATCCTCTGCGGTCTGGTTTTGGTCCTGTCCGTTATTATGGCGCTGTATCTATTCTCTTCGCCCTTGACGGTGGGATGGTCGGGCGTATTGATTTTCATGGCGTCGATCGGCATGACCTCGCTGATGTCCGGGACCGCGGCAACGGATTTCGGCGGGCGAAAGGCGACAGCCACATGCTCCGGGATCGTGGACGCGTTTGCATACGTCGGGAGCGGCCTGCAATCGTTATGCATCGGGTATTTAATCCCCGAAGCAACCGGTGGATCGGGTCAAACCGTCCCGCTTCTGGGTTTTGCGCGCAGTTGGTATTGGTGGCCGCTTTTTATTGTCCCTTTTGCCGTCCTGGGCGGCGGCGTGGCACTTTGCATCTGGAACGAATTGCCCGCAGCCACGAAAAAATATATCGCGGATGTCGAGAAAAAAGAAGGCTTGACTGGAACGGAAATTCCGTTAGGTTAATCGAAAATGTTGAAAAACGTGTCACAAGTCGTCATTCTGGTAGTCGTCGTAACCGGCGAAGCCGTTGGCGCTTGTTGAAATTGAAATTTAACAAGAACCCGCGGCTGGAAACGGTCGCGGGTTTTTGTTTTAATCCGGGCCGTCAGCCGCACAACCAAAGAACTATGAGCAAAGCAACTGCAAATGGCAAATCCGTGGCGAAAGCTCCGGCGCGAAACGGAAAAACGTCAACATCAACCGCAACTGCGCGCAACCGCGCTGAAGTCGGCCCCGCTATGTTTGGGCGCGACATCCTGGTGGCCGCACTCGAGCGCGAGGGCGTCGAAGTTATTTTTGCGTATCCCGGCGGCGCGAGCATGGAAATCCATCAGTCGCTCACCCGGTCCAAAATCAGGACCGTTCTTCCGCGCCACGAGCAGGGCGGCTCGTTCGCAGCCGAAGGCTATGCGCGCGCGACAGGCAAGGCCGGCGTGTGCATGGGCACCAGCGGGCCCGGCGCGACGAACCTCGTCACCGCCATCGCCGATGCGTACATGGATTCCTGCCCGTTGATCGCCATTACCGGACAGGTCAACCAAAACATGATTGGACGCGGCGCGTTCCAGGAAACGGACATCATCGGCGTCACGCTTCCCATCGTGAAGCATTCCTATTTGGTCACCGACGTGAACGATATTCCGCGCATCGTGAAGGAAGCCTTTTACATCGCCCAAACCGGACGTCCCGGACCGGTGGTCATTGACGTGCCCAAAAATGTGCAGCAGCAAAAGACCCAGCCGGTGTGGCCCACCCTCGAAGAAATTAAAAAGGGATTGAGGGGCTACACCCAACCGGATTTGAAGGCCGATGAAGTGGCGCTCAATGAAATTCTCGGCCTCATCGAAAAGGCCGAGCGTCCCGTGCTCTACTGCGGGGGCGGCATTATTACCAGCGGCGCTTCGGATGAATTGCGAAAATTCGCGGAGGCCACAAACATTCCTGTGACAACAACAATTATGGGCGTGGGCGCTTTTCCCGAGACCCATCCGCTCTCGCTTCGCTGGCTCGGCATGCACGGCGCGGCCTTTGCCAATTGGGCGGTCAACGGCGAATACAAACAGCGTACGAACCCCACGGAGCCAATGGTGAAAATCAAAGACGGCGCAGACCTTTTGCTCGCCTTTGGTGTCCGCTTCGACGACCGTGTGACCGGCAAATTCGAGGAGTTTTGCAAGCACGGCACGATTGTCCACATTGACATTGACTCTTCAGAGTTGAACAAAAACCGCAAGGCGCACCTGCCGATTGTGGGTGATATCAAAGACGCGCTCGCGCGCCTCAACGCGATGATTGCCAAACGGCCCATCACGAAAAAGCACACCGCCTGGCTCGCGCAAATTGACGAGTGGAAACAAAAGGCGCCGTTTGCCTACAAAATCACCGGTGAGATTGCCAATAGCGACCACATGAAGGACCACATGCAGGGCCAGGAAGATCAGGTCATCCTCCCGCAAATGGTCATCGAGATGCTCTATAAACTCACGGATGGCGAAGCGTACATCACCACTGGGGTGGGCCAGCATCAAATGTGGGCAGGCCAATGGTATAAATACAAACATCCCCGCCAGTTGATCACCAGCGCGGGCCTCGGCGCCATGGGATTTGGCTATCCGGCTGCCCTCGGCATCAAGGTCGCCCTGCCTGACAAGGAAGTCATTGACATCGACGGCGACGGTTCGTTCCTCATGAACATCCAGGAACTCGCCACGGCGCACGTCGAAAAGATTGCCGCCAAAGCCATTATTTTAAACAACCAGCACCTCGGCATGGTGGTGCAATGGGAAGACAACTTTTATGCCGGCAACCGCGGCCACACCTATCTCGGCGACCCCGATCATCGGGCTGAGATTTATCCGGATTACGTCCGTGTTTGTAATTCGTTCGGCGTGCCCTGCGAACGCGTCATGTATAAAAAGGATTTGCCCGCGGCATTGAAACGAATGCTCGAGGCCAAAACCCCGTACGTGCTGGACGTGGTGACGCCCTATACGGAACACGTGTTGCCATTCATCCCTGCCGGCCGGACTGTGGCGGACATGATTTGGAAGTGAGGCGGGTTTTCCTCTTGCCCAAATCCAATTTTAAACGAGAATTGCATTATGACTATGACGGTTGAGGCCATTTATGAGCAGGGCAAACTGGTGTTGCCCGCGCCCTTGTCGCTTCCGGAGAAGTCTCGCGTACGAGTAACCATCGAATCTGACGTGGATCGCGAAACATGGCTGAAGTTGTCTGAGGAAAATCTGGCGAAGACATGGGACAACGCGGACGACGACGTTTATAATGAGTTGCTCAAGAAATGACGTCGTTCTGCTCCCGATTCCATTCACAGACCTAACCAGTCGCAAAGTTCGACCGGCAGTCGTTATTGGACAAAACGGAGTAGATCTTTAATTGAATCCACAGCGTCTGAATTTGCTTCCATGAACACGGTTCAGGAAATTAAAACGCTTCTGCTACAGCTGTCTCGCGCAGAGCTTGAAGGAGCGAGTCTTTTGCCATCCATCATTCGATCGAGACCGTCAATTTCCCGCTCCAATACAATATAATACGCAGCACCCATATTGTTATCATGTGACGCAGTTATTCCAAATCCACTCTCTTTCTCAACCCCTTCTTTTCCGCCTGATGCGCCTTGCCGGCCAGCATCTTTTCTTTGGCGCGCTTGGAGCGCTTCCGTTTTTGACGGCGGATGCGCTCGATTTCAGCCCGGCGCGCGGCCACGAAACCGCGCTGTCGTTCCTCGATTTTATCGAGCAGCAGCCGGCGGGCGATAAAGCGATTGAGCCCCTGCTGGCGTGTCTCCTGGCATTTGACCTGAATCCCGGTCGGGCGATGGACCAGCATCACGCATGTTGAAGTTTTATTGACGTTCTGGCCGCCGTGCCCGCCAGAGCGGACGAATGATTCTTCGATATCCGCTTCGTTCACCCCCAGCGCGGCCATGCGTTGCGCGAGTTGCGATTCTTTTTCGGGACTGACCGGATATATGCTCATGACACAAACTTTGGCGGGTGTACCGTGCCCAGACTGTGTTTTCGAATCAATTCGCAGAATTTGTTGATTCCCCGTTTCTCGTCGCTGGCCAGGTGATAATGGATGTTCCATTCGAAATAATCGCGCCGGAAATCTTCATCGTATTCGTGCCGTGTTTCAATAATGGCATCCAAAGTTTCCAGGCCGAATTGTTTTGCTTCACGCAATTCGCGGCGCAGTTCGAGATTGTCAACTCCCCGGCGCAGCGCCCAGACGGCATACACAAACGGAAGCCGCGTCATGTCCGTCCACGCCGCTCCCAGGTCAAAAATCTCGTGCTCGTGCGGGGCCCTCTGAAAATCTATGGCCGGGTTGCCAATCAAAAGAACGAAATCTTTTTCTACGGCCGTCTTGTAACCCTCAAGGCGCTTAAATTCGGGAAACAAATTGCGTTCGGCAAGCAGCACTTTGAGCAGATTGACTCCGGTCAGCGACGCGGTATCGCAGAAGATCTCCGTTGCCTGTTCCAGCGGCTTTTTGTGCGCCAGGAGCACACTGTAAACTTCCCCCAGCGATGCTATGGCGATGCCGTCCAGAATGTCGTACCGGTCGTTAAACAGGACTTCGGTAATGCTCACCAGGGCGGCGTCCAATTCGTCGCGCTGCAGGAGTTCGGCGAGTTGTGACGGCGGCGAAAGGATGAGCTCGCTTTCAATGCCGCGGGTAAGCGGAATGGCGTTCAAGTACGGCACCGAACCAATGCGGAATTTTCGTTGTTCAACAGACACAGTAATAATTAATAATCGAAAACGGGAAATTAACATTCAAAAAATTCCTTCATTTGACGTTATTTTCTTGCGGCGATGAGTTTTATCTCTAAGGTTTTCTTAGATTTCTATGGCGGCTAAATTAAAAAAGCGCAAACCGGCCAGAGTCCGGAAGGAGGAAAAGGTCCAAGAGGTGATTTCCAGGGTCACTATCCCTGCCGTACCTGCGATCCCTGCCATCCCCACCCTTCCCGGTCCAGTCACTGAGGTCCCAATTCCCGTTCCAAGCGAAGGAGACACGACAGCCTTTATCCGTCGCGAAATGGAACGGTACGATGGCGACACCGCCATAAAACTTTATCTGCGCGAGATTGGACAGGTCAAATTGTTGACTCCGCAGGAAGAGATCGAATTGGCCGCCCGAATCAAAAAGGGCGACAAACGGGCGCGTGAACAGATGATCAAGGCCAATCTGCGCCTTGTGGTAAAAATCGCCCGCGATTATGAAGGCATCGGCCTGCCCCTTTTGGATCTAATCAGCGAAGGCAATATCGGCCTGATGAAAGCAGTCGAACGTTTTGACCCGAAAAAGGGCGGAAAGCTTTCAACTTACGGTTCATGGTGGATCAAGCAGGCGATTAAACGCGCTCTCGCCAATCAATCCAAAACCATCCGCCTCCCGGTGCATTTAGTGGATAAAATATCCAAAATGCGGCGTGTGGGGATGAAATTGCAGGAGGAACTTGGCCGCGAACCCACCGACGACGAATTGGCGGATGAATTGGGCATGACCGCCACCCGTGTCCGCCAAATGCGGCTGGCGGCGATCCGCCCCGCGTCCCTGGATGCGCCCATTGGCGACGAGGAATCGAACAGCTTTGCGGAAGTAGTGGAAGATGAAAACGCCACAACACCCTACGAGGAACTTGAGGACAAAACCGTCGTGAACATGCTTCGCGACATGGTCGGACACCTCGACGAACGCGAGGCCACGATATTGCGCTATCGGTTTGGCCTGGACGGCGGCACAGAAAAAACGCTCGAAGAAGTCGGCGAAAAGTTCGGCGTGACGCGCGAGCGCGTTCGCCAAATCCAAAATCTTGCCTTGAAAAAACTTCGGAAAATGATCGAGAAACTGGAAGCCGCCAAGCAAAAAGAGGAAAACAAATAATTCAATGATTACGCCCAAAGAGATTGAGGCCGCAATCCGCAACGTCCCCGACTTTCCCAAAGCGGGCATTCAATTCAAGGACATCACTCCCCTGCTCGCCGAGCCGCGGCTATTCGCCGGCACGATTGACCTTTTGACTGACGGCCACAAACCCGGTTCCGTGGATGCCATCGTAGGAATCGACGCGCGCGGATTCATTTTCGCTGCCGCCGCGGCGCTCAAACTCAGCGCCGGCTTTGTGCCCGTGCGGAAAAAAGGCAAGCTGCCTTTCAAAACCCACGAGCAGGATTATGCCCTTGAATACGGCTCATCCACGGTCGCAATGCACGTGGACGCTTTGAAACCCGGCGCGCGCGTTCTGCTCATTGACGATTTGCTCGCCACGGGCGGAACAGCCGCGGCTGCGGCCGCGCTCGTGAAAAAATTGGACGCAAAAATCGTCGAAATCAGTTTTCTCATCGAATTGAAATTTTTAAACGGCCGCGACAAGCTGAGAGACTACCCGGTCCGCTCGGTCGTCGTGTATTGAGAGAGATCCCCAGTCGTGGACATTTTTCTGCAAGCCGCGATTGAAGAAGCTAAAAAAGGCCTCGCCGAAGGCGGAATCCCGATTGGCTCGGTCCTGGTTCATGAGGCAAAAATCATCGGTCGCGGACACAACCGGCGCGTCCAAAACGGCAGCGTGATCCACCACGCGGAAATGAATTGCCTGGAAAACGCCGGCCGCCTTCCCGCGTCGGTTTATTCACGCTGCGTCCTCTACTCCACGCTTTCACCATGCCCCATGTGCAGCGGCGCGGTGTTGCTCTATAAAATTCCGCGCGTCGTCATCGGCGAAAATGTGACGTTCCAGGGGCCGGAAGAGTACCTGCGCTCGCAGGGCATGAAGCTGGAAATATTAAATGACCCGGCCTGCGTTCAAATGATGCGCGATTTTATCAAGGAGCGGCCGGAACTATGGAATGAGGACATTGGGGTTTAGTGCCACGAGTGCCAAAGCGGGAGAGTCTTCCGGACCATGACGTCTAGTCGGTTGGCGAAGAGTTCCTCACTTGCTGGCTTTGCTGCTGCCCCAAAACGCCTTCGTATCTTCAGTGCGTTGTTTCACCTTGAGTTGGCCGAGGATGGAATGCCAGCCGATATAGACCTTGTGCCATTGGCTTTCGAGGCCGCGCAGCGCTCCTTCGCTCATTTCGCTCAAAAAGCGGAGCGACGGCGCGTTGGTAATGAGCGCGTGGATTTCGTCGCGAGAGAGAGAAGTCATTTCAACGGATGAAAAGATAATCTCCAGTTCCTGCACGATGACACTCTTGATTTCGAGGAATTGCGTTTCGTCCGTGGTCGTGAATTTCTTGGCCCGGGCGATATTGATGAAATGGTTGAATTGTTTCCAGCACTCGATGTGAGTTTCGATCTGGGTGACCAATTGGTTTAGCTCTTTTTGAGTCATACGCTTTTATTGTCCATTGGCTGCGGCTGCGGGGGCAACAACGCTCTTATTGGGCATCTGGTGAGGCATCGCGACTTGCGGAAACAGGAAAATGATCGCCCCGCCCCGCAATTCACGCGCCGTCACGCGCAGGCTCGCAAAATGGATGTTGATTTCAGCCAAAGGCGACTGGGCATCGCGCGCTTCGCTGAAGATTTTCAGCACGTTCTTCGAGATTTCACGCACCAACTGCGCCGGATAGCTGGACGAAATCGTCGACGTAATCGTGTTGCCGTTTCGGTCAATCGTGAGACTGCCCGAAGGCAGTTCCTGCACGCCGGCCTGGCGGCGAAATAGCTTTTTTAAGAGTCCCATGATGCAACGAGTTTTTTAGTTCTTTCAAGTAATTGACCGTCCACTTTGTCGGGAGGCCAGCTCACGACAAACAGCTTATTGTCACGGTTCAGTACTAGCACGTTCCGTTCCGCGCAAGAGCCTCCAATGTACGATAATGGCCCCGCTTCCAGCCGTTCGCCCAGTTGACGGGCCAATTCCATGGATCGGCGGGCCCATTTGGCGTGTAGTTCCACGTTTTGGGTGCCCCACGCTTCCGGTTCCCCTTCCGGCGGCAGCGCCACGACGAATTCCGCGCCTTCACGCGTCAGCAGCGATATTCGCCAGACGGTCTTGCGATGCGCCGTTTTTTCGATGATCTCGGTCTGTTGTTCTTCGGATTCATCCATAGATTGGGCGGATTCCAGCAAGAGCGCGTTCACCGACTTTTGTATCGCGCGCGGATGGTTGGGTTCGGCTGGAAGGTTCTCAAATGTGCCGGATTTCCAATACAAAATCTTTCGGAACGCGGTTTCACCATGGGCGCCCTGGACTTCAGCGTCGATCAACTCGCCGTCCTGGAGCCATATCTTGGCAATCAGCGGGCCGCGCGTGAGCCGCAGCAGCGTGGAATTGCGGGAGAGGCACTCCATTTGGATGATGTCCATGAGGCTTTTGTTTTGGATGCCGCGAAAGCCATCGGCCATGTCCCGCCCCAAAAGCGATTCGAGGCAGTCCAGGAACATTTTCATGTTCTGCTGCATATCGGTCTTGAGCCAAAACAGGTCCACGCCCAGCGCATAGGCTCGCGACCGAAATTCCTCATCTTCCAGCCCGGTCAGGACCACCGTCCGCAAATCCGGGAAACGCCGGCGCACGATGGCGAGCACCTGCAGGCCGTCAATCCGGGGCATCTTCAAGTCGCAAATCAGCAACCGGAACTGCTCCGCGTCCAATTGTGCGACAGCATGGGCGCCGGATGTGGCAGTGCGCACCTCGGGCTTGCTGGGTAGTTGCACAAGCATCTCTCGGCACATCTCCAGCCAGTCGGCTTCATCATCCAAAATCAGGATTTTTGATTGGTTTTCCATTCCTGCATCGGCTCCACTACTGCGTTCTTCCATGACAATGCACGCCCAAGGAAGCAAGAGCCGGGCCGTTTATGGTTATAGGCCGAATTTCCTTAAATATTTGATTCCAACGGCCAAATCATGCGGCCAGGGGGCTGAAATCGCCAGCGTTTGGCCCCCAATCGGATGCGCCAATTCCAACCGTTCCGCATGCAGCGCCACCCGCGAAATCAAAGGGCGTTCTTCACGCCCGGGCTTGAGATGATAATCGGATTTGAGACGTGAAAGCCAGAGGGGCTTGCCGCCGTATAGGGTATCGCCCACAAGCTTCAGTCCGGCGTGCACGGCATGCACGCGAATTTGATGCGTCCGACCCGTCAAAGGCTCGCATTTCAGGAGCACATAGCCGGGACGCGCGAAATTTTCCAACACCTGAAAGCGGGTCTTCGATTTTTTGCCATGCTTATTGTCCACTCGCATAACGCCGATTTTAACCGGATGCTGTCCGAGCGGAGCGTCCACTTCAAATGTATCGGACGCCGGCGCGCCGCTGGCCAAAGCGACGTATTGCTTGAGCGGTTTTTCCGCCCCAAACAAATCCGCCAGCGCGACCAGGACAGCTTTCGTTTTGGCCAGGAGAATGACACCGCTGGTTTCAAAATCGAGCCGGTGCGCGTTGCTCAAATAGGCCAGGTTCCGTTCACGCGCCCACGGTTTCTGCGCCGCAATGCCCGCGTGAAGCAACTTCATCAGATTCGGCCGCGCCGGATCATAACGGTCCGGCGATGTCAGCAACCCGGACGGTTTATCCAGCGCCAAAAGAAAATTATCTTCGTACAATACTGGAATCTCCCAATATTCCCGCGTCGCCGGCGAAGATAATTTGATGACAGCGCTCATTATCGAAAACGAAGATGGAGAATGGAGGATTGTGGATGGTCCGGTAAAGCGGATTTAAGCGGATGGATTGGGGGACTATTTTCGTCGTGCTCTATCTTCCATCCTCAATCCTCGAATTTAGGCGGCGCGGGAGCACCGCCCTGCCCTCCATCTTCCATCTTCCATCTTCGCCGGGATCGCCCGCGCTCATCGTCCTCTGGCAATCGGCGTGTCGCGCAGTTCGCGGTTGGCTTCGTGTTGCTGCCAATCGCTATACGCCTGGTTGCCACGCTGATTGCGTAGTTCCTCGATAAATTGCGGCATTTCCTCGGCCATCTTTTGCTGGTCAATGGGATATCGGGACTGCACATACAGAATAAAACCGCCATCGTCCGTTGGCACGAATGGGCTTGCGGTGCCAACGGCTGTCATCAAAACGACTTCCTTGAGCTGATTCAACGTGGCGTGATCACCCAACTCCGGCATGTCCTGGGTAGTCAGGGAAAATGGCGGCAAGACCTGCGGACTAAGCCCGGCTGCAAATCCGACCGCTGCGAAGCTTTTGCCAGCAGCCATTTGTATCGACGCCTGATGGGCGAAGTTGGTTCCTTCGCGTTCCGCCGTGATGGTTGCCAGCCGCATTTTAAGGTCTTCGGTCACGCGATCGCGGATTTTATACAGGGGTGGAATTTCACTGGGAAAATTGGTTTGATACGCAATGAGATAGATGCCGTCCGGGGCCTCAACCGGCTCGGAAAGCGGGGAATCCGACGACAATTCAAACGCCGTGCGTGTGAAGGCGGGTGGCGCGGTAAACTCGGAGGGTCCATAGTCGGCCCCGAACGGCGCCGGATGCTCAACTGTCAGGCCCGCGTGCCGCGCAGCCGTTTCGAGGCTTTGGGCGGAAGCCGGCTGGATATTAAACACCGATTGGGCAAAGTTGTCCGCCTGAGTGACGGCGAGTTGCATGGCCTCGCGGCGAATCAGAAACTTTCGGATTTCTTCCCGGGCGTCATCCTCAGTCTTGGCGTCCGGCACGGCGTTCATGGCGCTGCCGTACTTTGTGACCACGTTTTGCACTTCCAGGTCAAGGTTCGAACTTCCAATGCCGTGCTCGGCCTGGCCGAAAAAATTCGTCACGTTAAACACCACATAACTGACCTGGACACGGTCCGGCAGCCGATAATTGGCCATGTAGTTGGTGTAAAACTCGGCGACGTCCCCGGGCGAAACGGACACGCGGTCCAGGAAATTCGACGCGGAAAAGAAAATGATTTCGGTGGAATATTCCTGGTATTCGCGCACGTATTCATTCGTGGCTTCCTGGGGCGTGACCAATTGACCGGCAAGTCCGTACAACATTTGCACCTGCTCAATAGCCATGTTGTCATGAATGAAATTGGCGAAGTCGTCTTCGGTCAGGTGGGCCGGCTCCAACACCTGGCTGACAAAATTGTTCAGGGGCACGGCCTCGTCCCGCACCTGAAACACGCGCTGTAATGTCGGGGAGCGGAGATAATTCGCGGCCATTTGTTCCGTCTGGTCCATGGTGACATGCACGCCAAGTTGCTGCGCTTTTTCCACTTCCATCATTCGGATATAAGTCATCTGCTCCTTGTACTCCGGCGTCACTTGCGGGTTCTGCTCGGGAAATTCGCCATAGTGAAAGAAGAAATCGAGGTCCACGCCTTTTTCCATTCTCTCGTACATGTCTTCTGTGACCGCCTGGCCGTATATCTCACCGCTCACGAGGTTTGTATTGACCCCGCCGCCCGCGCCATTGCCGGAGTGCCCGGCGGAGCTCATGTAAAAAACCATGGAAAAAATGGTCGCAGCGGCAATGATATACAGCAGCCACTTGGAATGTTTACGAATTGTCTCAATCATGTTGACTTCAATTTACAAAAAGCGAACGCACAGCATAGCGACCCGTTGATTGCAGTCAAACCTAAAAGGCGAAGCGAAGATAGAGGGCAGAGGATGGAAGATGGAACATATGAGCCGTAGCGCTGCGCGTCTCGCCTGTGGGTTCCAGCGGCGTTTCGTCGGCGCCAGACGGAATCCGTGTTATTTCTGAAAATTCTGGTCATTTTGCCTGTGCAGCAAGGATGGAAGATCGAAGATGGGCGAGCTTGAAACCACGAAATCACGAAACACACGAAAGAAGTCGTTTAACAATTTGGACGTTGGTGGCAGCGCCACGGGCATGCAGAAGCCTACCCCCGTGAATTCTGTGCGAACGAGGATGTTTTCTGATGGAAAAGTCTTGCCTTCGCTGTTCTAGTGATGTATAAAATTAAGCTATGAGGGATCTATTCAGAATGTTACAACTCGGATTGCTCGCTTTTTTCGTAATCGTAAGTGCGAAGGCGCAGCAGCCGCAGCCGATTGTCACGATTATGTATTCGTTTAGCGGCACGGACGGCTTTAATCCGGACGCTTCCCTATTCCAGGGGCGGGACGGATGTTTATATGGCACGACAATGGCAGGTGGCCAGTATTACGCGCCGGAAGACGGCGAATATGGGGATGGCACTGTGTTCAAAATGACCCTTTCCGGCGCGTTTACGTCGCTGTTTTCGTTTGATAATACAAATGGTTATTATCCGCAAGGGCCGGTGATGCAGGGTTCAGATGGGAATCTCTACGGGACCACCCAGACCGCCGGGACTCTGCCCAATGGGAATCCCGGGTACGGGTATGGCACTGTTTTCAGCATGACCACGAACGGTGTCTTAAATTATTCAGTTGCCCTGGCTGGGACGAACGGTAACGGTATCAATTCCGGCCTCGTGCAGGGCCTTGACGGGAATTTCTACGGAGTCGCGTACGGCGGAGGATGGGCCGGCTATGTCTCAGGGCAAATCGAGAAGTCACAGGATGGTACTGTCTTCAGGGTGACCCCGAGTGGCGCCTTAACCGCCATATTTACATTTGACCAACTAGGGTCGCATTCAGTTGGCATCTACCCCAGTGGCGGGTTGGTCCAGGGGCCGGACGGCACTCTTTACGGAACAACCGCAATGACTATATACAAAATAACAACCAACGGGGCAGCCGCACTATTATTCAATTTAAATGGGTCAGGTCCGACCGGACCGCTTGTCTGGGGGGCGAATGGAAATTTATTTGGCGTCACGACGAGTGGAGGAACCTGGGGTTGGGGAAGCGTTTTCCAGGTGTCCACGAATGAAACGTTCACAAATATTTTCTCTTTCGACGGCACGAATGGCTCCGTTCAAAATTACGGGGCGGATAATTTCGATTTTGCCGGGGGACTTGTTTTGGGTTCTGACGGCAATTTTTATGCTGCAACCGTTTGCGGCGGGCCTGGATTCAATCAAGATGTGAACTATGAGGGCGGAACGCTATACCAAATCACGCCCGGCGGAACATTTACCAGTCTCTATGCGTTTGGGAATGTCCCTTACGATGGTTTTCATCCCGCCGGAGGTCTCATCCAGGCGTCGGATGGAAATTTTTATGGCGTTACATTTGATGGCGGCACGAACACTATTGGGTCGATATTCCGCCTGAGTATGCCATTGCCGCCCGTGTTCAAATCGGTTTTGCAGGCCAATGGATCTACATTATTAACGTGGAGCGCCGTGGGTACCCGGGCTTATCAATTGCAGTTCACGACGAATCTGGCTGCTCCGAATTGGACAAGCATCGGCGGCCAAATTACGGCAACGAACGATATGTTATGTGAATCGGATACGAGCCCTTCGGATGCCCAGCGGTTTTATCGGGTGGAGATGGTCAGGTAGCCTACCCTACACGTATCGCACGCGGCGACGCGGCCGCAACGCCCTGCCCCAACAATCCAACAATCCAACAATCCATCAATTCGCTTCGCTTCCTTCGCGCGACTCCTTAGCCCGGATATTTCATAGTTAGATTTGATTTTGACAAGAATGGTGCGGAGGCGGGCGACGAGGGCGATTTTTCGATCGATTGGGTTGCCTAACCGAGGTCCCCGTGCGTTCGGGGATGGAAAT
>Ga0335075_10000705_pt1 | contig 56914 bp, 36 predicted proteins | sample Lox_Sample_24_FD_206723 | JGI IMG/M metagenome (GOLD analysis project Ga0335075, IMG submission 206723) | Soil microbial communities from Loxahatchee National Wildlife Refuge, Florida, United States - Lox_Sample_2.4 | ecosystem: Environmental > Terrestrial > Soil > Wetlands | place: USA... | reverse complement strand
CCGTGCCAGGTTGGAGGACAAAACGTTCCGCCGCGTCATCCCAGTACCAAAACGCCTGTTCGCTGTATGGCAGTTCAAAGGTGACGGTTTTTTCTTCACCGGGCTGTAATTCGATGCGTTGGAAGCCGGCCAATTGTCTGATTGGCCTTTTCACCGGCGAAGGCGGCGGCGTGATGTAAAGCTGGACGACTTCTGTGCCGGCTCGTTTGCCGGTATTGGTCACGCGCGCCGAAATGCGGGTAGTTTGCTCGGGCTTTAATTTTGTTTCGGTGATTCGAAGCTGGTCAAATTGAAAAGTTGTATAACTCAGACCGTGGCCGAAGGGGTAAAGGGCGTCGCCTTCGAAATACATGTAGGTGCGTCCATTGTGAATATCATAATCGTGAAAATCAGGAAGCTGATCCATGCTGCGATACCAGGTACAGGGCAATTTTCCACCGGGGTTATACTCGCCGAAGAGCGCCTCCGCAATCGCCGCGCCCTGGGCCTGGCCGCCGCACACCGCGCATAAAATGGCCGGCAGATGTTCCTGTTCCCAATTAATCGCGAGGGTATTGTTGGTGGAGAGCACGAGAACCGTTTTGGGATTGGCTGCATAAACGGCCTGGATCAATTCCGGTTGCGCGCCGGTTAATCCAATCGTTTCGCGGTCATGTCCTTCGCCGCCCACTACTTCATTGACTCCACAGACGAGGACCACGACGTCCGCGGCCCGTGCCGCTTCCACCGCTTCCTGAAACATTCTTTCATCCGGTTCGCCAACAACGCCGCATCCCGGTTTGAGCACCACTTCCGGGCGGCCCGGGTTGGCGGGCGTCGGCGGAAGAGGATGCAGTTGGAGTTGTGTGATCGCCAGAAGATGTCCTTTCCCGCCACGAAACCTTAAAAATATGGAATGTTCACCGCTGATTCCCTCCAGCGGGGCGGAAATGTTGATCCAATTCTGCCAACCGCCAGTGCCCGGCGCCGTCAATGTGCAGGCCAGCGGTCCGTCCAATCGATCCAAATGCACCTCAATGCGGCATCCCTTTGCCGCGGCACTGGACACGCGCGCGTGAATCTCTGTCTTCCCGCTGAAGTCGGCCTTTGAATATTCCGCCCAGGCGCCATCGTCAATATAAGTAAGTTCCGTGTGCCCTTCGGAAGAGGATTGGATTCGAGTGTTCGCGCTGTTGCCAACGAGTCCCGCATCGGGAAGATAGGGGACAACTCCGAGTTGTTCAGCGATACCCTGGTAGGGAGAAATTTGCAACGACGGAGCGCCGCTATAACCGCACAAAATACAGGAACCGGCCAGCGGGCCAATCACCGCGATTCTTTTAATAGCGGTCTTATCCAGGGGCAGGAATTGCGAATCATTTTTCAGTAACACCAGCGATTGTCGCGCGGCTTCCAGCGCCAGGGCGCGATGAGCGGGAGAATCCACCACCGAAAACGGTATTTGTGTGTAAGGAACGCGTTCAGGGGGATCAAACAAGCCCAACAAAAACCGCACCGTCATCAGACGCGTGACCGCCGTGGTGATGGCTTCCTCGCCAATCAACTCCTGATGCGCCGCCGATTTGAGGAAGCCTTGCAGCGTGCCGCCGCAATCCAGGTCGCATCCGGCCAGAACGGCCATCGCTGCCGCAATCGGCATTGTGGCGGCGTAGTGGTGCTGATCACGGATACAGCCAATGGCGCCGCAATCCGAGGTCACGTACCCACGAAATCCCCATTGCTCGCGCAGCAGGTCGGTCAGCAAAAAGTGGCTGGCGCAACAGGGCACTCCATTGATCGCGTTATACGCGCCCATCAACGTGAACACATCCCCCTCGATGACCGTGGCGCGGTAGGCGCGCGCGTAAAATTCCCAAAAACTGCGCCCGTCCACCGACGCGGAAATCCTGGTGCGGTCTTTTTCCGAGTTGTTGCAGATGAAGTGTTTTGAACAGGCCGTGGTTTTGAGATAGTTCGGGTTGTCTCCCTGCATGCCCCGGACCATTTGCACAGCAATGGCGGAAGCCAGGCACGGATCTTCGCCCGGCGATTCCTGGCAGCGTCCCCAGCGCGGGTCGCGATGCAGATTAAGCGTGGGCGGGGAATAATAACTCAAACCGATCTTGTCCCGATTATCATAAGCGCGGGCTTCGTCGGAGACGGCCGTGTAGATGCGGAGAATCAATTCAGGGTTCCACGTTGCGGCCAACGCCAGCGGTACCGGGAACGTGGTTACCGGCGCGGATCGAAGCAGGCCGTGCAACGCTTCGCCACTGTAATAGCTGTAAGCGGGAATATTTAATCGGCTGACGGCTGCAGACCCGGGCAGGTTATCCAATCTCGATCCAAGCTGGCTGATCTTTTCCTCAAGCGTCATCTGGTCTACGAGATCCTTTGCGCGTTTCCAGGCTGCCCGATAGGCTGCATCCGATATTCCGACACGCTTGCGCTTTCTTTCAAACGGAAAAACCTCGGCGGCGGATGCGACTGGAATTGGCCCCAACGCCAAAAGGCCGCCACTCGCGGCAAGAGTGGAAAGAAATTTTCTCCGGCTTAATTCAGTTTTCTGTGATTTCATTTTTGCTTCAGCGAACATTGGTCCACGGAGCGCGGCTGTGTGCGGGGCAAAGGGGCACCAGCCGCAGCAGCCCCGAACAGTACGGCGTGCTGCGGCTGGTCTTCGACACAACCGCGCTTCGAGAGCGGTTCATGGGGAGAGGCGATCATTATCCCGCATTCGCGATGAAGTACGTTGTGCCTGCGAAATGCCAATCCGCGTCTTCCCATAATGAAAAAAGCGGTTCGGCAAAGTTCGAAAGGCTTGAGCCTTTGAAATCCATGGCTGCGACGATGCGAAGAGAATCGGCGTTGTATCGTTTATACCAGTCCCAACTGACTGCCGGGTTGTCCGGCCAAATGAGCGGGCCGAAACATTCCGTAACGATTGGAGCAAGCTTTTTGCCCGATGGTGTTATGAGGCGTGTCAACGCCGACTGAAACCAATTTCGGGTTCGTTCCAGCATGGCGGCGTAATGACGGCGGCAGGCGCTGTCCCAGGCTTTGGAAAAGAGCGCGAAATCAAAGTTTTGCGGGCCGGGTTTGAGTGTTTGGCCTTGAAGAACGCCCACATTCCCGCCCGGAAAGCGAGTGATGTAAAAGGGCACTCCGGGAAAAGCTTTTTGGTCCTTGTCGTCGTAAATCACGCCGGGCATGAAATGAAGGTCCACCACATCGTAGTCATCGGTCAGGCGCGCACCGTAATTTGGGTCGCCGTTCGATGAATAGGAAATGGGAATCCTTTCACTGTCGACTTCAGCTCGAATCGGCGCAGCCATCCAGCCGTTGATGCGCCGGTAAATGGCGTTCACTTCCGCGGGATTTTTCGTTTTCTTCAAAGCCGCCACGCGGCCACCGGCAAAGTTCGGCACTTCATTCATCGGCGCAATCCACGCGGCGCGTTCCAACACGCCGTCTTCGCGCATCATCTTCAGCGCCTTCACCCAGACTTCGGCGTACCGGGTGAACTCGCCTTCCTCGTCAGCTTCCTGGATGACAAAATTCGAGTTGTCACGGCCGAACAGGCTCAGTGCGTCCCACGAATCCAAACCCAGCCAAATCTTGTGCTTACGGCAGGCATCGGCCAATTCGGCGACTTTCTTTCTGACATTGCAGGTAATGGTGACCGGACGTTCGCCCCATTGCGGCGCATTGACCGCCGGGTCCCAATTTTTTTCGAACGTTGATTCATCTTCATGAAAGTGCCCGGGGAAACAATCAACGCGGAGCGTGTTATATCCACGCTCCGCAGCTTCGCCGACCCGGCGTTCCAGGTCTTCATAGGCCCCGCCGGGGCAATTGGCAAACAGCCAACTGAAATCCCACATCGAAATGGCCAGCCGCGTGCCTTTGTCAAAGTAAGTGTTTCTGCGGGAACCCGCGGACGCCTCAGCCTGCGGCGCGGCTGCCATCGTCGTGGGCAAAGCCGTTGCGAGCGGCAGCGCCAGTGAGGCTGTTTTTAGAAAATTCCGCCGGGATGTTTTTTCCATGATGGCCTTGATCAAAACAATGGCACTTCGGCAACCTCGCCATCCGGTTGCTTGAAATGCAGCACCTGGCCGCCGGGTGTTGTCTCGATGTGGCAGGATTTCGCCAGCTTCGACGTTTCCCGGGGCGTGACTTCGGTGAAAACGATTTCCAGCCGATGCGCCACTTCATCGCCGGCCTGGAATTGGCGGGGACGGTCGGAATAAGAGCCGTAGAGGATGTCGGTACGAACAGAAATTCCACGCGAATAACCGGAAGCCTGGGCGTAGGTCATTCCTGACCCATTTAGGACAACGATGCCCAGTCTGCCGTCCACATTGGCCCACGAGCCCGGAAGAGCAACGGGCTGTTGAGGTTTCTGCCAGTCAAATTCGAGCCGTCCATCCTCATCGGATACAAGCCGGGTGCCTCCGTTCAGCGAATCGTTTTCAATGCCAACCGGCGCGCCAAGTTCGCTCCGCACGGTGACATTGGTAAGCGCCATAACCGTGTCTTCATAGACCACCGTTTGGGCCCCGATTGAAATCATTCGCAGCGTTTGCTTAAGTTTGCCGCCATTGATGAGCACGGTTCCGCTGGTTTCAAAGCCATCAGCCGTTTGTTCCCGGGAATGCTCAACAACCGTCACCTTCCCATTATTATTGCCGCGGCCAGCCACTTGAAACGCGCCGATAAATCCGTCAGTAATCGGGACGGTAAATTCGGGATTGCCCAGGTGGTCTTCAATCGGCATGAGCAGGCCCATGATTCGGTTCTTCCACGAAAACGTAACCAGTTTTTGGAGCGTGCGATGTTCGATAAAATCCACATACGGATGGTCCCAAACCCCTTCTTCCTGGACGTTGGCTTCGTTCGCGGTCAAAGGCTTGACCGAGGGCCCAAATATTTTGTGCGCCAGAAGGCCAAAGGACATAAGCTCGCAATTGATTGCATGGCGGCCAAACCCTGCGGGCGATCCCGGAAGGGTCAGGCTCCCATGACACATGACCTGCCAGGCGCGCATATATTGCAATGTGTTCTGCTCCGCCCGGGCAGCAAACGGGTCCTGGCCATGAGTGGCCAGTGCGCCGTAAAGAACAGTGTATGGCAGTCCATGTAATTCCCAGTCCATTCCTTGGGGGTAGGCTGTTTCGCCCCAGGGCAGAATAATTGTCCGGTACATTTGCCAGACATCCATCAGGTGATGGGTGGCCGCCTGCGGTATGGGTTTGCCGGCGTAAGTATAATACAGGGCCGCCTGGGTCAGAAAATAGGAACTGCAGGCGACATAAGACGGGTGAAAGATGCCGTGATTTTCGAGGGTGTAATCCGGCTGCAAATTTGCGCCTAGGACCCAGTCTTTCACCTCCCGGCCATCCACTAAACTGGTGTCGTTGGTGTCCGCCGCCGTGCAAAGCGTGTTCATCATGTATTTCAGGGCTGTCGCGTGCCAAAGCTCAGCGTGCGGGTTGGACGGGAACATCAATTCGCCCAGGGTCAGCAGCGGGACGTTCCAGCCATTTTCTTCAGCCTTGGTATCCGACCAAAGATTATCAGGAGGGTTGCCCGTTGCCAGGAGGTCGTCCTGCGCCGCGACGACACGCTCGACGTCTTGTTGCAATTGAGGATCTAGTTTGTCCCAAATCAGCCACGCACCGAGGGCGAGTGAACTGGTCCAATACGAGGATTCCCATTGGGTTCTGCCAGAGTGTACACCCGGCCGGTCGAGACCGCCCCATTGTTTGCCATCGACGCATCTTTGCGGACCGGTGAAATGCGTTGCCGTTACATAGCGAATGGCTGCGGTTGCTTTGGCTAATAAATCCTCGCGTTCGTCGGCGGTCAGGCCATCGTCATATTTAAGAAGCGTTCCACACGCCAGCACCATGCTGCCGATGGGCCGGATACCATCGCGTTCACCGCTGAGACCGCCACCCCAATAGCCCGCCTTTGGATCAAACGAGGAATTGGTCCAATCCCGATCTGCATAGAGGCAAGCATCATGCAAAAGTTGGATATAAGCTTGTTGGATCTCCTTTTCCGAAAGGTTGTGGATTTGGTAAAGGTCTTTTGCCGGCACATAAAACGGCAACAATAGAAGAACTAAAACGTATTTCATTTTCATTATTTCTCAACGATCATCAGATTGCCCTGGAGGCATGAACCTGCGGTCTGCTTGAGGATATACCGCGTGAAATTCCCTGTCACGGTTCATCGAAATCCTGGTTCTTTCTCTTATGGGGGACCTGTGCCGGTCGGCGCGGTGGGGATTGGCGCGGTCGAGTGTGACATCAGCCAGTTGAAGTCAACTGGATTGGTGCCTATGGTCACGGTAGTGGCGTTGCCCTCTTTGACCGGAACCGCCTCGTTTCCGATCAACCATCGGTGAAGCTCCGCGTGGCCGTCGGCAAAACTAAAAGAACTCATATTGTTATGGTAACAGGCGGGCAAGGAGTCCCATGCGGACACCGTCGCACCTTCATCGCCAAAACAGCCATCGTTGATGGAATCTGCCTGGTCATCACAAAAAACAAATAGATTTGCCGGGCCGGGTCCGAAGTGAAGATCCGAACCTTTATTATACGCGTAGTACGGCCCTCTGCCGGAAGTTTGGGTAATCCACCAGGATTCGTCTGCAGGCACTGTTTTGATCCCGGCCGCGCTATACGCATTTCCTTCCATACAGCAGTTCATAGCGATGCTCCGGACCCGGTCTGAAGGCGAATCATTATTAATATCTGGTGCAGTCACTTTCCATATATCTGACGGACATTTATAAACTCTGGTATCCAGAATATAGGGACCCATTTTCGAATTTCGAAGGTAACCAACATTGGTGTCATCAAGGTCGCCGTAAGTTGAAGCCTCGCTCGAGCCCGGCCAAGTCAATACGCCAAGCACCCATCCGTTAAGTCCGACTGCACTTATGTTTACCTTGCCGTCGCCGCCGCAATTCGGCATCAACTCATCATCGTTGTCACTCGTGTACGAAATCCATCCGAGCGCTAGTTGCTTTTCATTACTAATGCATTGCGCTGCCAGTCCCCGTTGTTTTGCTTTGTCCAGGACCGGCAACAGGATCGCTGCCAGGATTGCAATAATGGCGATGACCACGAGCAACTCAATGAGTGTGAAGGCGCCCTGCCATGCCTTCGCGCCCGGAGTCAATCTACCCGACGCCGGGCTTTGCCTCCCTGCCAAATGATCCAGAGTAGTCACTCTTTTAATATCGAACGTTCTCTTCTTCATGGAACCTAAGGAGTATAAATCAGGCGGTAAAACACTGTGCCGTTGGCCGGGTTAATAGGCATAGCCACTTGATTGGTGGTGGTTGAGCCGTTCACATTGACCCAGTTGGTACTGAGGCCCACTTGAACGCTGTTGGTCTGCGCCTGCAATTGCCAGCCAATATGGTCGGCAGGCCAGGTCAGATAGAGTGTGCCGCCCGTGACCGAGGCGACAATGTTCGTCGGCGCGGTGTTGACCGGCGGAACGGCCAGGCCCGAAGCCTGGTAATGGGCCGCCACTTGCGCCGCGCTCAACGCATAGCTGTAAAGCGCCACGTCCTGGATGTTGCCCTGGAATTGCAGGTCGTAGTTGGTTACGGTCTCCGTCGAGGCGCGCGCCCCGATGCTGACCAGGGCCGCCTGGGGCAAAAGCGCATTCGTCGTGGTCGCCATCAGCACGCCCAATCCGCTGGCAATGCCCGTCGTGTCGGCGCCATCCACCCCGTTGGTATAGAGATGCATCGCGCCGTTGGCGCCATCGAAGACTCCCACCACGTGATACCACTGGCCAACGACTGGACCTGTGGAAAGATTGACGGCGTGAACTCCGCCCGAAGCATCACGCACAAAGAACCGGAAGTCGTTATATAGGTCCAAATCAAACTGTTCGCCGCCACTGCCATAACCCTTGGTGACGATTCCCGCGCCCAGCGTCTGCGTGGCATTGCTGCTGCAAATCCAGGCCTCCACCGAGAATTCCCCGTTGCTTCCCGTTGGCTGGGCAAAACTAATCGGTATTATCCCGTTGGTGGAATTGTCGATTTCGCTCACGTAGCTGTTGCTCGGCGATGAGTCATAGAGGCCAAACAACGCCGCCGTGTCCGTGCTGTCCGCCGTGCCAAAGCCCGCCAACCCCAATTCCACGTTGGTATAGACGCCATTGTGTCCGCCCACATAGTCATGGGCAATGATTCCGTCGTCGCCCAGGCCGTTGTCCGGTCCTTCATTCAACCGCCAATAGGCAGCCGGATTGTTGCTCAATACCGTCAACTGATACAGCGTCGTGGGCGCCGCAATTCCGGCCAGTGTCACCGGCCCAACGTTGGTGGCGCTGTAACCATTGTAATCATTGCTCACGGTGCAGCTATAAATCGTATTGCCAGAGGCGGCGATGGCCGTGTAGCTGGCGTTGGTCGCGCCGGGAATCGCTGTTGCGCCTTTATACCATTGGTAATATATCGGCAGGTTTCCTGTCGCCTGTACCGTGTAGGTGAACGGTTGTCCGGCGTATACAGTGACGTTGGTCGGTCCCAGGGACGCATTGAACCCGGTCAGGACGGTCACCGTCGTGAGATAAGCCGAATAGACCGTTCCATAGGAATTTTGCGCCTCAAGATAATAGGTGTTGCCTGCCTGGATATTGGTAATCACCAGCGTCATGTTCGTTTGGTTCGGCACGGGAGTTTCAGTCCCGTAGTACCACTGGAAGGATATTGGGGTGGTGCCGTTCACGACCGCCGGAACAGTCAGGGTTGCCCCCTGGTACACATTCGTATTCTCAACTGGCTCCTGAACAAAGTAAGGCGCAAGCCCTGATTGGTTGTATTGATTTGCCACCTGGCTCGAATTCAACGCGTAGTTAAAGACTGCCACATCGTTGATCCATCCGACGTCCTGGTTATTATTGTTGCCCGCCTCGGCATTGGCCAGGCTGGATGAACGGGCCCCGATAATCATCGGGTACGTGGTATCGGAAAGTATGCCGCTCCCGGCGGGAATGGCGGCGGTTGCCGCCAGTTGGCCGTTGGTGTAAAGGGACAGAAGGCCATTTGCTTCATCGCAAACCCCCACCATGTGGTACCAGGCTGAAGGGAATGATCCGGACGGCGTGAACGTGGATTGCGCGGTGTAGAGAGTGCCCGCCGCGCTCCTGACCAGGAATCTAAAACCGCTGCTGCCGTTGTTGTCGAGCGCGAACTCTTCGCCGCCGTTGCCATAGCCTTTGCTAATCAGACTGCCATTGGCGTCGGAGTTGTCGAATTGAACCCAGCATTCCACGGAAAACTCGGCGTTGCTGCCCGCCGGAGCGGCAAAGTCCAGGTTTTGTCCGATCCCGCCCACGTCGCAGTTATTGGGATTGAGGAGGCCAAATCCCGCTGATGTGTCCGAAGGATCCGCCGTTTGATTGTAAGGCGTATAATCCAATTCCATGTTGGTGTAAATTCCGTCATTGCCGCCCGCATAATCAAAAGCGACGACCCCGTCATCTCCATTTCCTTGTTCGGTTTCATTCAACCGCCAGTACGCTATCGGGTTCAGAGCCAGGACACTCGACGGATAAGGCGCCAGCCCGCCCGGCCCGGTGCCACTGGGATCGGCTATCACCGACGCCGTCCACACCGTGCTGGTGGCCATGCCCGTCATGTTCGCCACGATGCAATAGTTGCTGAACACGCCGGGCTGGACATCGGTCATCGACAAACTATTGGTAGTTGCCGCGGCATCCAGGACGCCGTTCGTGAACCATTGATAGGTAAACGGCGGCGTACCGCCAGCGGATAATGAGAAGGTCGGGTTCGCTCCGGCATATAACGTGAACAGGTTGGTGTAAGTCTCCGGATATTGTGCATATAGCTCAGGCGCAAATGGCCCCGACGCCTGATATTGGGCCGCTATTTGATTTGAGCTTAAAGCATAATTGAACACGGCCACATCATTGATGTTGCCATAAAACTGATTGTTGATGCCGCTTGTGGCGCTCGTCGCCCGGGCGCCGATGGTCATCGGCGTGCCGGCGGCGTTGTAGATGCCGCTGCCCGCCGGGATGCTTACATTCGTAACTAATACGCCGTTTATATAAAACGCCGCATCGCCGTGGGCTTCATCGCAGACGCCCGCCAAATAATACCATGTACCGTTGACGTAATTGGCGACTGTGGAATTGAGACCGTAGTCAGTGCCCGTGGCAGTGCGCACTTCAAACCTGAACGCGCTGTTTGGGGCGCCGGCGTCAATGACAAATTCCTCCTGGCCAAAATATCCCTTGGCCACGATGCCGTTGTCTGAGGTTTCCTCCCTGGACGCCTTTACCCAGGCTTCGACCGTGAACTCTCCATTCGCCCCGTTGGTTGCCGAGACGTCAATTCCTTGAACGCTGCCGGCGTAAGAGTAGGTCGAAGGATAGGTTGGGAAAGAGCCGAATAGCGCCGAACTGTCCGACGGATCTTTAACTGGATTATACCCCGGCAGACCAAGATTGACGTTGGTGTAGAGAGCGTCATTGCCGCCCGCATAGTCGTGTGTGAGCGCGCCCGGATTGCCGTCGCCAAGCGTGTCATCCGCCTCATTCAGCCGCCAGTAACCGATGGGGCTCAACGACAGTACATTGGATGGATAAGTCGCCTGGGCGCCGGTTAGATTGGTGGGATCAGCGATAACGGAAGCAGACCACACGAAGCTCGTCGCCGAGCCGTAAACGTTTGTGACGATGCAATAATAATTCGCGAACGAAGACTGAACATTTGTCAGTTGCAGGCTGTTGTTGGTTGCCACGCCGTCCTGCGCGCCGTTGGTGAACCATTCGTATTCAAAAGGTGAGGCGCCGCCGACATCCGAAATCGTGAAGGTTGGATTGGCGCCTTTATAGAGCGTGAACAGGTTGGTATAGGTTACCGGATATTGATTCAGAATCATGGGACTCTGGCTGATTGTCAGATACAACTGACCGCCCGTAATGGTCAGGTAAGCGCCGTAAGTAGTTGGCCCGTTGGCAAGGCCGTTAACGGTCACAGAAGATGGCGGTGTTCCCGATATCAGGCCGCCCGCGGTCGTCGAAATCAGCAGGTAGCTCGCCTGCGCGAGCGTAGGCGAACCGGAGACATTGATGGTCACGGCGTTGGCGCTGCTTAAAGTCAACGTGCCGTTGGAGACAGTCAACGTGGGTACGTTGGCGGTGTAGTCGTTCAACACCAGTGAAGAACCAGGCCCCAGAGTCAACGATCCGCCGATGGTTCCCGCCGCGCCGGCTCCCGTCAATGTCTGGCCCGGATTCAGTGTCTGGCCGGAAGGCGCAAAGATCGCATTGGTGCCGATAATGATGTTCGTGCTGTCCCCGATGGAAGCGGCGGTGGTCAATGCCAATTCGGAGTTGGTGGCCGTCGCGCTGATGGTCGTCGTGCCTGTGTACGTGTTGACGCCGCCCAAAGTGAGCGTGCCTGCGGCCACCGTTAGTCCCATATTGCCTCCCATTATTCCGGTAAAGTTGGTATAAGCGCCCGCATACCAGGTAGTGGGATAATCGGTTCCAAGATAATTGGTGAATCCGATAGCTTGATAGAAATTGGCCGGGTTGCTGTAGGTGAAGGTGGCATAGACGGCGCTGCTGTTGGAGATAATCATCTGGCCGGTTCCCGCCGCCTCGTTTGTTAATCCGCCGACTTGCTGGTTGTGGCCGGCCAGGTCAAGTATGCCAACGGATCCGTTGCCGCCCCCTGCCATGGCAACAGTCACCGGCAAAGCGTTGTCTGCTCCTAGCGTTATTTGTCCATTTCCCAGGCCTGACTGGCCCCAGGTGTTATTTGTAGAATTAATTATCCATGAAGCGCCGTCGTTTGGCCCCACCGATGCGCCGCCCCCGAGCGTGAAGGTGCCGTTTATCACTCCATGCGAGTTCACGCCGCGAATATCAACCTGGCCGTTAAAATTCAGAGGACCGTTAGTGGGCGCGGTGATATTGCCGTTGATGGTTCCTATCGCGCCGCCGGGAGCGGTGATTTGGGCAAAATCGCCACCATCGCCATTCGCTTCTACAGCAGCCGCGTCACCCTCCAACCGAATGGGTCCGTTCCATGAACCCCCGGTCCCCAAAAAACTCAAGGTGACGCGATTGAGGTTGGCGTTGCCTGCAATAGCCACCAGTGTCACGTTGGTCGGAGTGGATACGCCCGCGCCCACAGAAAGCACCGATGAATTGCCGCCCGCAATGGTTACCGTTGTATTGGGGGGCAGCGCCGCGCTGTTGGCGATAATCACTGTGCCGGGCGCCAGGTTGGTAACGCCGCTGTAAACATTGCCGGTGAAGGTGTTCGTGCCGCTCAAAGTCAACGTCCCGCCGGGCGCATTAGTCAAAATGCCGGAACCACTGATGTTGTTGATAACCGTATTCGCGCCGGAGAACAGCAACGTGCCATTGTTCATAACGTTCCCGGTGCCAAACGTTCCACCGGACAAGCCCAGCGTTCCCCCGGCGCTGACCGTCGTCCCGCCATTATAGCTGTTAATTCCGCTCAGGGCGAAAACGCCGCTGCCCGCCGTCACCGTCAGACCTCCGCCATTGTTCCCGGCGATGCTCCCGCTCGTGGTCAGAACGCTGCCTGCAGTCGTCACCGCAACCGTGCCGCCGTTGGCGCCAAGTGTCGCGCCCCTGTCAATCGTCACGGTTGGCCCGGTGTATTGCAATTGGCCGCCATTAAGGACAATGTTGCCCGATCCGCTGCCGGCCGCCCCAATGGCGCTGGGAGCTCCACCGATGGCCAGGGTATTGGCGCTGACGGTGCCGCCATTGATAGCCGTCACCCCGGTGTAACTATTCGTGGTTAGGACCGTCAGCGTCGAGTTGCCGGATTTTGTCAGGCCACTCGCGCCCACCATGCCGCCGGGTCCGGCAAAAGTATAATTCGTATTGTTCGCCGAAACAGTGACCATGCCGGCCTGGAGCGCGCCCGTGAGGTTCACCATATTGTTGCTCACGCTGACGTTGTCGTCGAACGTCACGTTGTCCAGCGAGTTGAAGTTGGTGAAGTCCAATCCGGAAGGGTCCGTGTCATACCAGTTTGCCGTCACGGTATCCCAATTGGAGTTGACCGTGCCGCGCCATTCGAGGTCTTCGGGCGTGTAATTGGTGACCGTTAATACCAGGCCCGCGCCGTTGATGGCCAATGAACCGGCTGCGTCGCTGATGCCGTTTACCACGACGGAACCCGGAACGGTGCCTTGTACAGTTCCGCCTGGGCCATTGGAAACCAGCAAATAGGAAAAGGAGGAGCCAACCGGAAGCGAATTGGGCACATTGACCGTGACCACGCCGCTGTTGGTGCAGGTGAACGTGCCGTTGGTGACAACCAAAGTGGGTGTGCTGCCGTTGTAATTCAGGACCAGTGAAGAGCCTGCCTGCATATACATGTTCCCGGCGAGAGTTCCGGTTGCGCCGGCGCCGGTTAAGGTCTGTGCCGCGCCCAGCGCAAAAGGATTGTTTGCGGTGCCAACGCTGCTGGACTCGCTGAAGGTTGCATTAGGGCCAACGATGATGTTGACGCTCCTGGCAATCGAGCCGCTCTTGGTCAGCGCCAAAATCGCGCTGTTAGTGATGCTCGTAGTCCCGTAATAAGTGTTGGTTCCTTGCAGGTTTAGTACGCCGCCGGCCACGGTCAAACCAAGTTTGCCTGCGATGACGCCGGTATAATTGGTGAAAAAGCCGGAAGGCACCCCGTTCGCTCCAAGGCCGGAAGCTGAAGCAATAATGAATTTGGCCCCGTTGTTACTGTAAGTCAGCGTGGAAAGGATGGAACTGCTGTTGGTGATGATGGCAGCCCCTGTTGTCGTGGTGTTTGTCAACGACCCAATCTGCTGGTTGTAGCCATTCAGATCAAATATCGCAACGTTGGCCCCATTTGCGATTGCGAAAGGAACATTCACCGGCAACGCATTATTCACGCCCAGTTGCAACGTTCCGCCTAAAATATAGATCCCCCCGCACACATTGCCGCTGGAATTGATTCTCCAGGTGCCATTCACAAAGAAAGTCGCATTGGTGTCCATTGACAAATTGCCATTCAGCACCCCGCCAGTGCCGACAAAACCAACCTGGCCCGCGTAATTATTGGCGAGGGCTGCGGTTATGGTTCCATTGATGGTCAACGGCGCGCTGCTGGCGTTAAACTGGATGACTTCGTTTGCCGACCCATCCCCTGCCAGGTTGATGGGCCCATTCCATGTGCAGGGATTTACATTTCCGGTAAGGGCCGCCCGATCGCCGGTGCCGCCGCCCGTCACCATCGTCAGCGTCACACTGGCCGGAATGGAAAGCGAGAGACCCGAACCCCCGGGGGCGTACAATGCAAGAGTCGATGCATTGCCGCCGTCCAGTATCACATCCGAAGTGCCATCCAGCGCAGCGCTGCTATTGCTGATGATCAGGATGCTGCGGGTCGTTCCAAAGGTGCCGTTATAGAAATTGCCCGTGAAAGTGTTGGTGCCGGTCAGGATGGTCGTGGCGCTGGCGGCATTCGTCAAAATGCCCGAGCCGCTGATGTTGTTGCCAAGCAAAGTGGTCCCGCTAAAAAATAGAGTGCCGTTGTTTGTGACATTGCCGCTGCCTAAGGTTCCGCCGGCAACTCCCAGCACTGTCCCGCTGGGGATGATCGTGCCGCCGCTATAGGTGTTCGCGCCGGACAAAGTCAGCACGCCGCCGCCGGATACAGCCAACCCGCCTGTACCTGCGATCACTCCGCTGTTGGTTAAACCGCTGCCGGACGTGCTTACTGCCACCGTGCCGCCTCCAGCATTGAGCGTCGCGCCGCGGTTAATCGTGACGCTGGGTCCGGTGTATTGCAATTCGCCGCCGTTGAAGACCAGGTTGCTCGAAGCGGCGGACGCCGCGCCGATGGCACTGGGGCTGCCGCCATTGGCCAATTGCCCCACACTCACGATGCCACCGTTCAAAGTTGTGACTCCCGTGTAGCCGTTTGTCGTTTGAATCGTCAGCGTGGCATTATTGTTTTTAGTGAGATTGACCGCGTTGGTGCCGAAGTTGGTTATGCTGCCGGCGCCACCGAAGATGTAGTTCAAGGTATTTGCCGAAACCGTGACGGAGCCGGGTCCGACCACAACCGGAATGATGACCGGATTGGCGGAGCCGGTATCGTCAAACGTAGCGGCGGCTCCAGCCGTAAAATTAGTGAGGCTCGATTTGGTCGTGTCATACCAGTTGGTCACCGTGGTATTGTCCCAGTTTGAACTGACAAGGGCCTGGCCGCGCCATAGCAGGTTGTCAGCGTCAGAATGGGACGTGCCAAAAATAAAACCAGTGGACATCAGGAGCGCCATTGCAAAAGGCGCCGATCGATTTGTCCTTCGCACCCGGGGATTTGGGAAGTTCGTGTTCATGGTTCTTATGTTCGATTGATTTTAGAGTCAGGCGGGCTGAAGTTTCTGGGGCAGATTATCTATATGAATGATTGGCTGTACAAAGTCGGTCGGAGTTCAAGAGAGTATCGAACGGTGACCGGGACTTTCATCCGCCCGGCGCGGACATTTGAACCACTGTGACTTCAAGGAGTTCATTTTGGGTTTGGATGGTTACAGGCTAACTGGACACTGAGAATTGGCCATGCCTGAAATCCTCAAAAACATATTCCGCTCAAACAGCCCCAATCGGTTTGTTCTGTTCATGGTTGATTCTGTACCCATCATAAGCTAACGCAGGGGAGGAATCTTGCGGAATTAAGACATTTATTGTGTGTTTTTTGGCACTCGATTTGCGAATTTGCTTGAAAAGGATTGATTCTGCGTTAATGGTAGAATTGTTGAAATGGGTTTGACTTCTTGTGGAATTTGGCACATATTTTGGTTGCCATTGTTTTAAATGGCTTTCGTTCGATGACCAGAATTCGAAAGAATGAACACTCTGAACAATACCAGGTTTGGCACCCGTGTTCCTTTGGCTGTTGATCCGAACCCGGAGAAGTTGGTAACCAGGCCCAAATATGTTACCATACCAGATTTCGGCGTTGCGGTGCTTAAAAGTCGGCACGCTCCAGGATTTCTGGGGGAAATGACGGACGATTTCTCAAAATTCCATCTTATAGTTGCCGGTCATGCCCGATGGGAAGGCAACGGACGCTCTTATGTGGTTGGTCCGGGTACATTGTTCCATGTTCCTGCCGGGATACCACATATTCACACGGACTTGCCTCATGACCCTGTCACTCTCTATGTAATCCACTACAAATCTGGGTTATTGAACTATGAATTGACAGAGCAAATCTCTTCTCTGGGAATGTTCTCAGTTGACCTTGGCCGTTCGCAAATCAATCAGGCTTCTGAGGTGCGTTCACTCTACCGAAGGATGCTTTTTGAACAAGATGCCCAACACCGAGGATGGGAATCGCTTTTACAGTCTTGTCTGATTGATTTAACGGTTCGTTCGCTTAGGATGGCTTCGCCGAAAGTTGCCGCCTTTTCAACGGTTTTTCAAGCCAGCGGCGACAGCGTTGAACGTGTTGGTTTATACGCGCTGGGTTTGCGCCAGAGTTTCTATCACCAACAGACCTTGGCCGAGGCGGCCAAGTCGGTCAGTCTTAGTCCCCGCCGTTTCACCGCCCTTTTCCGTGATATTACCGGCCAACCCTGGGCAAAATACGTTCAATCCCTGCGTCTGGAATACGCCGCGAAATTATTGATTGAAACTCAAAAGCCGATCATTGCCGTTGCGTTTGAATCCGGGTTTGAAGATCTATCCCATTTTCATCATGTTTTCAAGGCAACTTACCAGGTTTCACCCTTGAAGTTTAGAAGGCAAAACCAGCAACGTTTCCCGCATACATTTGAGAATGAATTTGCGAATCGGGCCAATTGCATTTGATTGCCCGCCGTCAATAGGAAAAATTATGGGTTTGGTAACATGACTGTTCATGATTTCTTGATCAGCACGGTGTCCAAGTCCAGAACCCACGGAGGCAACCATCCAGGGATGTTGCTGAGCGGCAAAACCGAATCGTCCAGATTTATCCCCAGAACCTCCCGCATGAACGCGCGCCGTGCCTGCACCCGCTTCCACAGGTCCGGGTAGGCTTGCGCCAATTCCTTCCGCAATCGCGGGTCGGCCAAGACAACCCCGTCTTCGGCAGCGATACTGCAAAGGGGACCAAGCGACACCGGCATGATGTCCGTTTGCAGTAGCATCCCCGAGCGTAACCTGACCCGGCTCCCGGCCAGGAAGGGCGAATGGACCCATTCGTCCAGGTGCAAGTAATGGCCGGGACTATACGCCAGACGGTAAAGTTTGCGGTCTCGCGCCTTTTCGACCGCCCGCACCACCGTGCCGGCGCTCGCGCCGACCCGAACCGCCCCATACCAGGCGGCCAGCACTTGAAAATAATTCGTGACCAGCGTTAAATAAAATTCGCGCAGAGCACCGGTCACGTCATCAGGACCGGCCGCGATCATGCCTGCGCGACAGTTGAGCGCTCCCTGGACTCCAAAGGCGACCATACAAGGCTCGCCACGCCTGGCCCGTTGGGCCGACGGGCTGGAAATGCCGCGCCTGACCTTGTCCCCAAAGCTAATCATGCGGTGACAACTCAGCGGGATTCCCCGCGCATCGAGGTGCTTCTCCAATTCACACTCGGCCACACCCGGACGAAGATGGCGCAAAAAACTCAGCAGCCCTTCCGAAGTCACACCGGCGGCGTATTCAAACTGCGCGATCTGGGCCGGCTCATTGAAGACACGCAGCCCATCGCTAACATCCATGAAAAGTCCAGCCGCATTCACGACCCACTTTGGGTCACCCGCCAGATCGCGAAGAAGATCGGCAAGATAGGACGGCACATCGAGCGCTTGCGGGCCTCCTCCGCGCCTGCGCTCGTCATAACATTTCCACCCGGCACACCCGATCCGTTGACCCCGTCCCAGGCCGGAATCTCGAAGAATCTCCCTCAACGTTCGCGATCCATTCTGCAGGAGTCCCATCAGGCTGAACTCGTGGAAAAGCTCAACCTCCAATCCCAGCGCGCGGGTGTCCGGCAGTAATCCCAGGCCCTCGTTGCCGACCACAAGTTTTCGCCGGCCATCGGACGAAAGCAGCAACAGCGCTTCTTCAAACCGGGGATCAAAGCCGGTCAGATAAGCCACGTTCGCGGAATGCTCCCGGTCGGCATAAGCGACCAGCACATCCCACTTTTGAGCGCACAAGCGCTCCACCGTTCGGGCCAAACGCTCCCGGTAAAGTTCGGTTGGAATCTCCGGACAACTGCGAGCCATTCCGAAAGACGGAAGCTTGGCTCTCCCAAAGGTAATCGAGGCGCGTTTCACGCGCCTGCCTATATAATCCGATTCCAGACTTGTCAAGCTTGAACTTGGTGGCTGGGAATTTGTAGAGTTGGCCGCTCCCTCCGCGCTGTCACCCAATTACCAGAAGAAAATCAGAAATTTCAGCGAACAAATTTTAAAAAATCTTGCGAGCATGTCGAGTGGGGCAGAAAATCAGGAAGGAGGCCCACGCCATTCGTGGGCATAAAATCAGATGGGAAGTGCCAATTAATGTGAAAAGCACATTCTGCTTTGGTTTCTTAGCTGGCTCGGTGTGGTTGTCAACCTTGTTATGCGGCCAGCCAGCAATTCTGTAGTAGCCTCTTTGCGAGCTTTCACGGTAATCGGGATTGCTGCGCTGAATACTCGCGCCACAAACCTTCAACAGTAATGCCCAAAAAACCACTAAAAAATGCCGAATTCAGCAAGATTTTGCTCCACTTTTTTTGTTCAATTTTCATGAAGGGTTTTTAAAATACTGAACATGATATTACACGGCCATTGGTTGCTTTTGATCCCATGTGGGGTTTTTTCGCAGACACGTTGTTTATACCGAAAAAAAACCGGACATTTGCTGCGTTCTCAATCTGAAAAAGCAATTGATTAAGGATTTATAAGATGAAGCGCATCTTAGGATTCTTAGCTGGCTCGGTGTGGTTGCCGGCTTTGTTATGCGGCCAGCCGGCTACTCTGCCAGGCACGACCCCACTCACTCTCTCCGGAAACATTGGCCCCAATCATATTTGGTTTGATGACGATGGAACGCAACCCAAACTCACCGTCCCCGGAGACCTCGCCTCTAATATGGTGGCAGGAGTGGACCGTTTCCTATTGCGCAAGATTGACGAGTCTGCCACCAACCAGGAGCGGTTTTGGCATCGGGATCTAAGTTCCCCGGCGGCCTACAACCAATCCATCGAAACCAATCGCCAGCGCCTGGCTTGCATTTTAGGAGTGCGCGACGCGCGCCCCGCAAAGGTTGAGATGCATCTGATGGCCACCACGACGCAGTCCGCGCTGGTGGGGCACGGTTCAGGCTTTGATGCCTACGCGGTGTGTTGGCCGGCTTTTGGGGATGTGCATGGGGAAGGATTGTTGCTGGTGCCGACGGGCCAAGCGTCGGTTGCCAACGTGATAGCCATTCCTGACGCGAACCAAACTCCCGAGCAACTGGCCGGTTTAGCCCCCGGCATCGCCCCCGCTTCGCAATTTGCCCGGCGACTGGCCGAGAGCGGGTGCCAGGTCCTGATTCCAGTCCTGATTGGTACTGCCGGTTTGGATACCAACCAGCTTCAAGGCATCGACGTCGACTTGCGGCGCGGGATGCCGCCGCTAAAAACCTTGAAATCCTTATCCCATCGGGAATTCATCTATCGCCCGGCCTTTGTGATGGGCCGTCATGTGATTGGATATGAGATTGAGAAAGTATTGGCTGGAGTGGACTGGATGACGCAGGAAACGAATTCCGGGAAGATCGGTGTGATAGGTTGGGGGGAAGGCGGATTGCTGGCCTTTTATGCCGGGGCGCTGGACACGCGCATCAGCGCGGTCTGTGTCAGCGGTTATTTTGACGACCGGCGCGACATCTGGCGTCAACCGATCTATCGCAACGTCTTTGGCCTGCTGGAGGGATTTGGCGACGCGGAAGTGGCGGCGATGGTTGCTCCTCGCTCGCTGGTGGTGGAAGCGGCGCGGGGACCGGAGATAAGATTTCGTCCGGGAGGCATTGGCGCGCCGGGGCGATTAGTCACACCGGAACTGGCCAATGTCCGTTCTGAATTCGAGCGTGCTCGCGGTCTGGTTGCCGGTCTTAACCCGGCGTCGGACATACAGTTGGTGGTTTCGGGGGAAAATGGCCGTGGTCCCTTCGGCAGCGAACGGGCGCTGACGGCCTTTCTGAGCGCACTGGGAAGCCAGGCGGGCTTGGCCGCACTGGGGCCGGCGCCACGGGACTTACGGACCGACTTTGATCCTTCGCAACGCCAGGCAGAACAGATCCACGAACTGGATCGGCACACCCAATGGCTGCTGGGGCAGGGACCTCAAATACGCCGGCAGTTTATGGCCGGGCTGGACACCTCTTCGCCAGAAGCGTTCCAGCGGACGAGCCAGGAGTATCGGGATATTTGTTATCGCGATGTTATTGGCCGGTTTGACGATCACCTGCTGCCCTTCAACGCGCGTTCATGCATAGCCTACGACACGCCCAAATGGACGGGATACGAAGTGGAGCTGGATGTGTATCCCGACGTCATGGCTTGTGGATTCCTCTTGCTGCCCAAAGACCTCAAACCCGGCGAGAATCGCCCGGTTGTGGTTTGTCAGCATGGTTGGAATAGCCACGCTCAGGAGGTCTTCTTTTCAGGTAATACAGGGTACCATGACTTTGCCGCCAGATTGTGCGAGCAGGGCTTTATCGTCTTTGCGCCACAGAATCCTTATATTTTTGGCGAACGGTATCGAACGTTTCAGCGCAAGGCCAATCCGCTGGGCAAATCGCTTTACTCGATTATTATTGCACAGCAACAGCAGATAACGGATTGGCTCAAGACGCTGCCATTCGTGGAACCCTCCCGCATTGGATGCTACGGGCTTAGTTACGGGGGTCGGACCGCCGTGGTAGTGCCGGCCGTGGTGACTAACTATTGCCTATCCATTTGTGCGGGAAATTTCACCGACTGGGTCTTGAGAACCGCCACGACACGCAGTTCCTACAGCTACGTTTGGGGGAACTCGTATGAAATGTTTGACTGGGACCTTGGGAGCACCTTCAACTACGCGGAGATGGTGGATTTGATTGCCCCTCGTCCGTTCATGGTTGAGCGTGGACACAATGATCCGGTGGCAACGGATGCAACAGTGGCATCGGAATTTGCCAAAGTGCGGTATTTTTACGAGGCGCGCCTAGGGCTGAAAGACCAATGTGTCATCGAGTATTTCAACGGCCCGCACGAAATTCACGGCGTAGGCACGTTTGCGTTTTTGCATCAACATTTGAATTGGCCGAAACATTAAGCTATGCGTAACTCTTTCACTCATCCGGTTTCAAAGAGGAGATCAAGAACTGTAATTTTCCTCTTTAATTAAGGGCGCATGGCAACCAACCTTTCCACCGCACCGGCAACGACGCAACCGGGACTCAAGCGCGCGCTGGGACTTTCCGGCCTGATTTTCTACGGCATCATTATCGTCCAGCCCACCGCAGCCATGTCGATCTATGGCGCGGCGGCGGTGGCGGGCAGTGGACACGTCGTAACCACCGTCCTCATCGGCATGGTCGCCATGCTCTTCACCGCCTTCAGTTACGGGCGCATGGCCAATGCCTATCCCAGTGCCGGTTCCGCTTACGCCTACGTGGGCCGCGAAATCCATCCTGCCCTCGGCTATTTCGTTGGCTGGAGCGTCGTCTTCGATTACGTGATGTGCCCGATTATCTGCGTCGTCTGGTGCAGCGTGGCGGCCGGGAATTTTATTCCGGAAATTCCGTTTGCCGTTTATGCCGTCGCCTTTGCCGTCCTGTTCACCATTATGAACCTGCGCGGCATCGAGGCCAGCTCGCGCACCAATATCATCATCGCCATCGGCCTGGGCATCGTCATCGTGTTGTTCCTCGGCGCGGCGGTGCGTTATTTGTGGCTGCAACCGCCCGATAGTCTCGCCGGTTGGACGCGGCCATTTTACGATCCCCAAACCTTTTCGTTTTCCTCCGTGTCCAGCGGCGCGGCCTTGGCCGTGTTGACCTACATCGGGTTCGACGGCATTTCCACGTTGTCCGAGGAGGCGCACAACCCGCGCCGGAACATTCTGCTGGCCACCGTCCTGGTCTGCGTCATTATCGGCATGCTCGCGTCCATCCAGGTCTATGCCGCGCAACTCATCTGGCCGGGGACAAATTTTCCCGACGTGGTCACCGCCTTTTGCTTTGTGGCCGGGAAGGCCGGCGGGCATTGGCTTTTTATCCTCCTCAACCTCGCGCTGCTCATTGCCAACCTCACTTCCGGCGCGGCCGCGCATTTAGGCGTGGGCCGATTGCTCTACAGCATGGGCCGCGACAACGCCATTCCCAGTAAATTTTTTGGCGCGGTCAATCCCCGCACGCGCATTCCCTCGAACAATATTATTCTCGTCGGCATCTTGACGCTTATCGGCGCGTTCACCGTGAGTTATCCGCTGGGCTGCGACCTGGTGAACTTCGGCGCGCTCATCGCCTTTATGGGTGTCAACGTCTCCGCGCTTCTGCATTACTTCGTTCGCGGCGAGCGTAAAACCTTTTGGAATCTTGTCTCCCCGCTGTGTGGTTTTTCCGTTTGCGCCTATCTGTGGTGGAGTCTGGGCCGTCCTGCGCATATCGTTGGCTCCCTCTGGCTGGCTAGCGGCGTTCTCTACGGCGCCTGGCGCACGTCATTTTTTAGGAAGCCGATTTACTTTGCGGCGACAGATGCCAGCGAAGCGTCTTAATTTCAGGCATTACGTTTTTGATGCTTTAAGAAATGAAAATAGTAAGTTTGGTTTGTTTGTAATTGGGATCAATGCCATGCCCGTGACCGAAATAATTCGTTTAGGCGATTACAGCCTCGTCGGTGAAGGCTCCGCGCTCGCCATTGAGAAAGGTTTGGCGGAGGCAACTTGGTATGCCTCGCCGGTGCCAAAGGAAAAAATGCGTGAGCTGCTCGTGCGCCGCGACTGGCCGGCGCTTCGCGACACAATCATCTGGTTTGCGCTCATCATCGGTTCGGCGTGGGCCGGTTACAAGCTGTGGCAAGCCGGCAGTTGGTGGGCGGTTGTGCCCTTTATGATTTACGGGGTCCTTTATGCCTCCACCTCAGATTCGCGATGGCATGAAGCGGGGCACGGCACCGCCTTCAAAACCGATTGGCTGAACAACGCGCTTTACGAGATCGCTTCCTTCATGGTCATGCGTGAGTCCACCATCTGGCGCTGGAGCCATACCCGCCATCACAGCGATACCATCATCGTAGGGCGCGACCCGGAGATTTCCGTTCCCCGTCCGCCGAGCCGGACCATGTTTATCATCAACTTCTTTGCCCTGCCGAGCTTTCCGAAATTTTTTGGCGGGGTATTCCGCCACAGCATCGGGCGGATTTCCGCGGAGGAAAAGACGTTCCTTCCGGAATCCGAATACCGCAAAGTCATCCTGCGCGCGCGGATTTACCTGTTGATTTACCTGGGGGTTGTGGGACTGGCCATTTGGCAGCGTAGCCTTCTGCCCCTGATGTTCATCGGGTTGCCGACGCTCTACGGCTCGTGGCTCATGCCGATTTACTACTACACCCAGCACGCGGGCCTCGCGGAAAATGTCTTGGACCACCGGCTCAATTGCCGGACGGTCTATATGAACCCCGTCAACCGCTACCTTTACTGGAACATGAACTACCACGTGGAGCACCACATGTTTCCACTGGTGCCGTATCATAATTTGCCGAGGCTTCACGAGGTGGTGAAGCCGGACATGCCGCCGCCCTACACCAGCATTTGGAACGCCTGGCGGGAAATTGTCCCCGCCGTCCTGCGCCAGGTCAAAGACCCGGGCTATTTTGTCAAACGCAAGCTGCCTACCCCGACCGTCCACACCGAAGCGCCTTCCATGGCGCGTATCTTTAAGGCCAAAGGCCGCGCCGTGGATGGATGGATTGAAATTTGCGCCAGCACTTTCCTGAAAAGCGAGGACGTCATCCGTTTTGATCACGAGCAAAAGACTTATGCCATTTACCGGCTGGCCGACGGTTCCCTGCATGCGACCGACGGCATTTGCACCCACGGAAACACGCATCTGGCCGATGGACTGGTCAAAGGCAGGCTCATTGAATGTCCCAAACACAACGGACGTTTCGACATCACCGATGGCTCGCCGCAGCGCCACCCGGTCTGCGTTGCGCTCAAGACTTATAAAGCCCGCGAGCACGACGGCAAAATTTTTCTGGACCTTTCGTCCGCCGGCGGTTGCGGCATTGCGCGGCAGGAAACCATTTACAAATTCCGCGTCGTCAGCAACGAAAACGTTGCAACGTTTATCAAAGAACTCGTCCTGGAGCCTGAGCCGGGTTCGCCGCTGCCGCCCTGCCAACCCGGTGATTACCTGCAACTGAACGTCCCCGCGTATGGTGAATTTCGATTCTCCGAAATTGCCGTGAATGCGCCCTTCGCGGAAGTCTGGAAGGCGCAGCACGTCTTCGACTTCCGTTCCGAAAACGTCGCGCCGGTGCGCCGGAATTATTCGGTGGCGTCAAATCCGGCGGTGGACCGGCACCTTCGCTTCAACGTTCGCATCGCCACGCCGCCGCGCGGGCAGGATTGTCTTGCCGGCGCGGGTTCGGCCTGGGTGCACCGGCTCAAACGCGGCGACACCGTTACCGCGGTCGGCCCGTTCGGCGATTTTCATATCAAGCCGGGCGACGCGGAAATGGTCTATATCGGCGGAGGCGCGGGCATGGCGCCGTTGCGTTCGCATTTGTCGCACTTGTTTGAGACGTTGAAGACCACTCGCCGCGTGAGTTTCTGGTATGGCGCGCGGTCGCGGCAGGAAAGCTTCTATCAGGACTATTTTGAAAATCTGGCGCGGCGGTTTCCGAATTTCAGTTTTCATCTCGCGCTGTCCGAGCCGCTGCCCGCCGATAACTGGACCGGGCCAACCGGATTTATTCACGAGGTCCTGCGAAAAAACTATTTGGAGAATCATCCTGGTCCCGCCGGCATTGAGTTTTACCTCTGCGGTCCGCCTGCGATGGTGCGGGCAACAACAAAAATGCTCGAGGAACTGAACGTGCCCCAATGCCAGATCGCGTTCGACGAATTTTGACATGAAACTCAAACTTGTCCGCCACCTGTGGGGCGTGGATCAGCAACGCGGTTTGGAGCCTTTTTTACAACGCTGGCGCGAGGTCGGTTACGAGGCCCTGGAAGTTTCCTGGCGGTCTGTGGCTGACCAGCCGGCATTCATCCGGTTTCTGAAGCAGAACCAGTTTGGCTGGGTGCCTCAGGTTTACACCAACGATTTCGCGCCCGGAGGCGGGGTCCGACGGCATCTCGATTCGTTGAAAGAACAGGTTGCAGAATGTCTCGAACATCAACCGCTTTTTTTCAACGCCCACAGCGGCTCGGATGCCTGGACCCTTGCGGAAGCGGAAGACTTTTACGGCGCGGCGCTGGAGTTCGAGCGGCAATTCCGCGTCACGATCGCCCATGAAACCCATCGCCAGCGTTACTTTGGCAATCCGTGGCTGACCCGGGCAATCCTGGAGCGGTTTCCCGATTTGAAATTGACCTGCGATTTCAGCCATTGGGTCTGCGTCGCCGAACGGCTGCTCGACGACTGTGGCGAAATCATCCAACTCGCGGCGCAACACGCTCACCATATCCACGCCCGCGTCGGTTTCGAGGAAGGCCCGCAAGTGTCCGATCCACGCGCGCCGGAATGGGCGCGCCATGTCGCTGCGCATGAAAACTGGTGGAACATAGTGTGGGCATCGCAAAAACAGCGTGCTATGACCGCAACAACGTTGACGCCCGAATTCGGTCCGCCACCCTATCTGCCCACGCTGCCTTGCGCGCAAACGCCAGTCGCTGACCTCGCTGACATTTGCGATTGGATGGCGCGCCGGCAGGCCGCGCATTTTTCTGCATGCGAACAGTTAAAATAAGCAACTGATGAAAATAAAAACCATCGTAGTGTTGAGTGTTCTTGCATTGGCATCCGCTTTACAGGCCGCGGAATTCAATGTGGCGACCAACGGCAGTGACAGCAATCCCGGCACGCCGGCGCTGCCGCTTCGCACGATCCAACGCGCGGCTGATTTGGCGCAGCCGGGCGATGTCATCACCGTGCATGAAGGAATTTATCGCGAGCGCGTTAACCCGCCGCGCGGCGGCGAGTCGGATGCAAAGCGCATTACCTATCAGGCTGCGCCGGGTGAGAAAGTCGTTATCACCGGTTCGGAACCGGTCAAAAATTGGATAAACGTCACCAATGACACTTGGAAAGCGGTGATTCCCAATTCGTTCTTTGGTGATTTCAATCCATACACCAATCTCATTCACGGCGACTGGTTTAGCCCAATGGGCCGGGAAAACCATACTGGCGCGGTGTATTTGAATGGCGATTGGTTGACCGAGGCGGCGCATTTTCATGATGTGCTGAAACCTGCCCGCGCCAGGCCGCTGTGGTTTGGCATCGTGACCAACGGCACAACCTCCATGTGGGCGCAATTCAAGGGGGTGAATCCAAACGAACAATCTGTGGAAATCAACGTCCGCCAAACGGTGTTTACGCCGACAAAAACCGGCGTCAACTATCTTACCGTTCGCGGTTTCGATTTGCGCGACGCCGCTACGCCATGGGCGCCGCCCACCGCCGGCCAAATTGGCATCATTTCCGCCTATTGGTGCAAGGGTTGGATTATCGAAAATAATACAATCAGCTATTCAACATGTTGCGGTGTCGCGTTGGGTAAATATAGCGACGAATGGGACAACCGCGCACAGTCCGCCGTCGGTTACGTCGGCACGATTCATCGGGCGCTCACGAACGGCTGGAACAAGGCGACCGTTGGGAGCCATATTGTTCGCAACAACGAAATTTCCCACTGCGAACAAACTGGAGTTGTTGGGAGCCTGGGCTGTTCATTTAGTACGGTCATCGGCAACAACATCCATGACATCCACGTGCGCGGGCTGTTCGGCGGCGCGGAGATTGCGGGCATTAAGTTTCACGGAGCGATCGATGTCACCATCAGCCGCAATAACGTATATCGATGCGGCGGTGCCGGCGGCCTTTGGCTCGATTGGATGGCGCAGGGCGCGCAGGTCATTGGGAATTTGTTTCACGACAACTCCCAGGACTTTTTTTTCGAGATGCAACATGGCCCGATCCTGGTTGCCAACAATTTGTTTTTGTCAAAGAGGATTGCCCTGAATTCCCAGGGCGTTGCCTTCGCCCACAATCTCGTCACTGGCCTGATTCTAAATGACCGGGGCGACAAACGCAGCACGCCGTTCATGTTCGCCCATTCCACGCAACTTGCGGGCCTTTACCCGGCCGCCAATGGAGACAGTGGCGACCACCGCTTCTATAACAATCTCTTTATTGCGCCCTGCAGTCTTCATGCGTTTGACAACTCGGCTTTGCCCTGCTTTGCCGCCGGCAACGTATTTACCAAAGGCTCGCAACCCTCGAAATTCGACACTGCCGCGCTCATCAAACCCAATTTTGATCCCGGCGTGAAGTTAACAGAAAAACCCGATGGCTGGTATCTCACCATCAATGAAGATATGGCCTGGCGCAACGAAGCAAAGCGCAAGCTGGTGACCACCCATTTGCTGGGCAAAGCGAAGGTCCCCCATTGCGCCTATGAAAACGCCGACGGCTCGCCCGTCCGCATCAATACCGATTACTTCGGCAATAAACGAAATAAAAGAAATCCCTTTCCCGGTCCATTCGAAATTTCTGCAGGCGGAACTCAAACATTTAAAGTATGGCCCGTTTCGATGCGTTGAAGTCCTCAAATCTTTTTTTCCGGTGGAAATGCGTTTCGACTCCAAAATATGTTAACCCTGTCCACTTCCACTAATATCGCGGCAGCACGCACCCGCCTTGCCTATCTTTTGCCTATCTGTCTCGTCGCTACGCTTGGCGGATTATTGTTCGGTTACGATACAGGCGTCATTTCCGGCGCCATCGAGCCGTTAAGCGCGAGATTCGCGCTCACCGATTTCATGAAGGGCTGGGCATCTGGTTGCGTGCTCATTGGCTGCGCGGCGGGTGTGTTGCTCGTTGGCCCGATTTCAGACCGATTCGGACGCAGGACCGCCATGTTCCTTGCGGCGCTGATGTTTCTTGCGTCCGCCATTGGCACTGCGTTGCCAAATGACATTCGCGTTTTCATTTTATTTCGCATGATCTGCGGCATCGGCATTGGCGTCGCGTCCATTTCCACTCCGATGTATATTGCCGAAATCACGCCGGCGCACCTGCGCGGGCGATTGGTGTCTGTGAACCAGATTGCCATCTTAGGCGGCATCGCAGCCACGGCCTTCATCAACTACTTCCTTGCGCGCGCCAAAGGCGACCCGGCGCAACCCGAAGCGCAAGCCTGGCTCATCAATACCGGCTGGCGCTGGATGTTTGCCACCGGCATCGCGCCTTCCTTGCTGTTCGCCCTGTTGTTGTTCTCGATTCCCGAAAGCCCGCGCTGGCTTATCGAAAAAAAACGCGAACAGACGGCGCGCCACTTCCTGGAAAAAGTTGGCGGGCCTGAGTTTGCCAGCGGCGAATTTGAGAACATCCGGACTGCGCTGTCACAGGAGCAGGGCACTTTGCGCGAATTGTTCTCCGCCAAATTACGCCGGCCGCTCATCATCGGCATCTTGCTGGCCATTCTGCAGCAGGTCACCGGCATCAATGTCTTTCTTTACTTCGGGGCGACGATTTTCAAGTCCATGAGCGCCGCGACGGGCGTGGATGCCGGATTGCTCACGCAAATCGTCATCAACGGCTCCTGTACGGTGTTCACGCTGATCGCAATCGCAACCGTTGACAAATGGGGGCGCAAGCCGCTCATGCTGCTCGGCGCCAGTGGAATGGGGATCAGCCTCGTCGCCATGGGCCTGATGGCTCAAATCGGAGTGAATCCCGCAGATGAGACCACCTGGATGTTGGTGTTTATCGTCCTCTATATTGCGTGTTTCGGCCTGTCTGTCGGCCCCGTGACATGGGTGATTTTGTCTGAAATATTTCCCACTGCCGTGCGTGGCCGCGCCCTGGGTCTGGCGACATTTTTTCTGTGGCTGGCGGATTACGCCGTGACCCAGACGTTTCCCATGATGGACGCCAAAGGTTCTTTTCTCGTGAAACAATTTCACCATGCTTTTCCATTCTACGTCTATGCCGTCTTCTGCGCTGCACTCGTCGCAGTAATGGTCACGCTCGTGCCCGAAACTAGGGGCAAATCTCTGGAAGAAATTGAGCAACAGTGGAAATGATCTGCGGACAATTCTCCCTCTCCCAGTGGGCTCCCAGTGGGAGAGGGCTGGGGTGAGGGAGAATCGTTCGAATGAGAATGTTGCGGTTCATGGGGAGGGAGAATCGTCCAAATGAAAACCCAATGTGTTCATGGAAAGTTGAAACAGCCCCCTTTAGGGCGTCATTTTGGCTTTTTGGCTCTCTCCGATAACGTTAATGTAACTTTTTGTAGCTTTTCGCGTTGCCGAAATGTTGCCGACTAAACCATTGGCTACATCGTTCAATGCCGATGTAGCCGATTTTCCGAGCAATCATCATAACCATAACCATACGTTCCAATGTTCCTCCTGCCTTAGCCTCTCGATTGCCCGGCGTAGGCTTTGCGATGTCGGGTTCTTTGGCGAAAATGTCTTCATTTCCACTTCCTCGGTCCATCTTCTCAAATTCGCCAATAAAAACGCATGTTTTTACCTCATCCCGGCTTCGTTTCCTGTTTCCACGCCTAAATGTGCACAGGTCGTAGGGCAGGCGTCTCACCTTGGCAAGTGGCGCTGCCACCGCCGCCAGCCTGAACCGCTTCAACGCTTCAATGTTTTAACCTCTTGGTTTAAAATTGACCCGGTCCATTCCAACAGTTAATCTCCCCGTTCCTGAATTTTATGGCAAAGATCTACACCGACAACGACGCCGACCTGGGCGTGTTACAAAACAAGACTCTCGCCGTGCTGGGCTTCGGCTCGCAAGGCCATGCGCATGCGCTAAATCTCAAGGACAGCGGCCTGAACGTGATCATCGGCCTTTATGAAGGCAGTCCCTCGGTGCCCGTAGCCAAAGAAAAAGGCTTCGAAGTCGTCACCACAGCCGAGGCCGTCCACCGCGCCGACGTCATTTTTGTTTCCATCCCGGACACTAAACAACCGGCGGCTTATGAAAAGGACATCGCGCCGAACCTGACCCCGGGCAAAACGCTTTTGTTCGCGCACGGTTTCTCCATTCATTTCAAGACGATCGTTCCGCCCAAAAACGTGAACGTCATCATGGTCGCCCCCAAAGGTCCCGGCCACATCGTCCGCCGCCAATATGTCGAAGGCAAAGGCGTGCCGAGTTTAATTGCCGTTTATCAGGGTGGCAAAGCCGCCAAAGCCATCGCACTGGCCTGGGCCAAAGGCATCGGTGGCACACGCGCGGGCGTGATCGAGACCAATTTCAAGGAAGAAACCGAAACGGACCTGTTCGGCGAACAAACCGTCCTGTGCGGCGGCGCCTGCGCCCTTGTCCAGGCCGGATACGAGACCCTCGTCGAAGCCGGTTATTCGCCCGAGATGGCCTATTTCGAATGCCTGCACGAACTCAAACTGATCGTGGATTTAATGAACGAAGCCGGCATCAGCGGCATGCGCTTTTCGATTTCCGAAACCGCCAAGTGGGGCGATGTCACCGTGGGGCCAAAAATCATTGACGCCAGCGTCAAGAAACGCATGAAGGCCGCTCTCAAAGACATCCAGTCCGGCAAATTCGCAAAAAATTGGGTCGCCGAATACAAAGGCGGCTACAAAAAATACAAGGCGCTCCTCAAAAAAGGCGAAAATCATCCCATCGAAAAAGTCGGCGCCAAATTGCGCGCAATGATGCCATGGATGCAAAAACGCCAAATCAAAGGCGCGCAGGCGGCATACTAACAGGATCCGACAGATCCGTCGGATAGGCCGAATATGCGCCGCTATTCGATCACGTGCCGGCACTCAGCCGCCCTTTGGCTGCTGGTAACCACCTTAATGGTGGCCACCTCGCTCGTCGCCGCGCCGGATCTTTCCGAGCCTCCAGACCAGGGCGCAAAACCCTGCGCCTTTGACGGCATTCCACACCCGCGCGTTCTGGTCACGGAACAACGCCTCGAATTTCTCCGCCGCGACATTCAGACCAACTCCGTTCGCCGCGCCATTTTTGAGAAGGACATTCAAGCGAATGCCGACCGCTGGCTGCATCGCACGATTGTCATCCCCGAGCAGGGCGGCTGGGGGCATGACTTTTGCGGGCCGGACGGCGTTCTCCTGGAACTTCCCGCCAGCCAGCAATTCGACCCAAACATACCCAGCCCCTCACCGACGACCGGCAAAAGCTATATCAGCCCGAAAATTCTGGCCGCGCGGCGTTACTTCGAGCATCTATGGCTCAGCCTCGCGGTTCGCGACCTGACGCTGAGCTACGCTGTTACCGAACGCCCCGAGTACGCCGCCAAAGCCGCCGAAATTCTTCTCAAATATGCTGACGCGTACCCGAATTTCATTGCAGAAAAGCGCGGCTTCGGTTTTCACGAAAATTCGCTGAACGAAGCCTTTTCTCTCATTCCACAGGCGCAGGGCTACGATTTGATTTACAACTCCGGCGCGCTTACTGATGAACAAAAACGGCACATCGAGCATGATTTCCTCTGGCCGGAAGCGCAACGTCTTATTCAGGCGGGCGGTCTTGGGGGCAATTGGGGCTCCTGGCATCTCTCTGCCGTTGGCGCTATCGGATATGCAACGGGACATCAGCGCTTTGCCGATTACGCCGTGAACAGTTTCAAACAGCAGATCTCAACGACCCTCGGCGATGACGGCCTCTGGCCCGAATCCATTCAAACCTATCATTTCTATCCTCTCGATGGGTTCTTATCCCTCGCGGTAGCCGCTGGAAACTGCGGCGCCGACTTATTCGACTGGCGCGCGCAGCACGGCAAAGGCATCGAAGCCATGTTCGAATCACCATTGCGTTACATGTATCCCACTCTCCAGCTTCCGGCCATTAATGACGGCTGGTACGACGCCTTTTTGCCCGAAGACCAATACACTGTTGCATACTGGCATTACCAGTCGCCCGAATTTGCATGGGCCATTCATCGCAGCGAGGAAATCGGCCGCAGCGGAGTAACAGGTGATTTCTATGACCAACGCTATCGCCTCTTTCTGTTCGGTGAAAAACTTCCAGACGCGATTTCGGCGCCTCTTTTCACGTCCACAAATTTCCCCGGTTTGGGCATCGCCATACTGCGCCAGGGCTCGGATGTTCCCATTGACCGCGAAATGTTTCTCACGTTCCATTACGGCCGGTTCCTGGGCCATGGCCACTATGATAAAATGGGCATTACGCTTTTTGGCAATGGCCAGCCGCTCGCGGCCGGATTGGGAACACCGGGCTACGGCAGCCCGAACATCCGCTTTTTCGGCGAAGTCATGGGGCACAACACGATTGCAACGGACGATGAAAATCAACCGCGCACAACGGACAGCGACCTGCTTGCGTTCCGCGATGATCCGCAATTTAAGTTGGCTGCCGCTGAAACAACTCAGTCGCCGCCTGGAACAAAATGGATCCGCGCCGTCGTGCTCGCGGACAATTACGCTGTCGTCTGGGACAATTTACAAGGGCAAACGAACCATACGTTCGATTGGTTCTTTCATGCGTTTGGAGACAAGCTCGCAGTGTCCGGGACAACCGCCAGCCGCCCCGCAACGACGCGCCGGCACGGTGAATTTCGGTATCCCTTCATCACCGCCGTTCGCGCCCAACAATTAACCGGCTCGAGCATTGAAGCCAATTGGACGTTGCCGGATAATGCCGGGTTGAAAGTCTGGCTCATGGGTGAGCCAAACGATTCGCTGTTCACAGCGCGTTGTCCGACCGCCGATGGCAAAACTATCCCCATAATCGTATTGAGAAAGAAGGGCGCTGACTGCCAATTCCTCAGCGTGCTCGAGCCATGGAAGAATGAACCAGGCGACCTCCAAATCTCGACTGACCAAATCAGCGCACACCATTTGCGCGTGACAGTGAAGCGACCGGGGCGAACTGATGCCATCACGTTCAGCCCGGCAGATATCCAGTTTGATTTTGATGAAGGCGGCCCGGGAGAAAAGCCAACGGATGTGAAGCTTTAAAGGTCTTCCCGACATTCCCTTTTTCGCCAGTTCTTGCGTCCCTTGTGTCCCTTCCGTTGACTCACCTGCCAACCCCATAAAATCTGCACAATCCCCCAATAAAATCAGCGCTTCTGCCGTCAATGCCACCCCTCTTTCCCGGTCGTTTACCCGTTTACATACCTATAGACACAAAATGTGTAGCGCGCCTGTTATTGTAGCAGCGGACATACGTCCGCTCTGACTAGCGGCACGTGGCGCTGCCGCCCATCTCCGGTACTATGTAAAACCAGATGCGTCCAGCACCCGGCGCAGAATCATTTTTGCATTGCTCCTCTCGCGATTTGGAGAGACGCTCGAAAAAACGACAACAGGTCAATATGAGACGCCGCTTGATTCATCTATTTCTTGTCCCGGCGGCGGTGTTTTTGGCGACTGGCTGCGCCAGTATGTTTGTTGGGCGTGTCATGACCATGCAGCTAAAGGTTGTTGATGCAAAAACAGGCCGTCCCCTTTCGGGAGTTTCCGTCGTCTGGCGGGAGGTCGAACACGACCCGGTACTTGGCGATTTTCGGGCCGGACCTTTGGATCTGGCTTCGGACGAAAACGGGGTGATCACGATAAAGAGGACTCACACAAAAGTGATTGGCTATATCACGCTCAATCGTCCCGGTTACGCTGCAACCTATTGTGCTTATGGATGGGGATCATTTGAGGTATCGGAAAGCCTTTTATTTCAATATTCAGATGGCTCATTCAATCTCGCCGACCCGCGGACAGAATTGGCTTTGACCAACGGTTACTTTCAGATTCCAATATCCAGGAAGGATGAAAAATCGGCTGGGCCTTAGAATTAAAGTCGGTTCGCATTTCAATTTTATTTCCCCTGCATTTTCTGCTAACTCGGGGCATGGACGAATCATTGCCTCCGCTCATGCCGGGAACACTCTACCTGGTTGCCACGCCCATCGGTAATTTGGAGGACATGACACTTCGCGCAATCCGCGTGTTGCGCGAATGCGACGCCGTGGCTGCCGAGGACACCCGGCATTCCGGACAATTGCTGAAACATTTTGGAATTTCGAAACCACTCCTGAGCTATTTTCAATTCAACGAAGCCAAACGCAGCGAGGAAATCATCGAGCGATTGCGGCGCGGCGACAAAATCGCCCTGGTTACGGACGCGGGCAGCCCAGGCATCAGCGATCCGGGCGGGCGCGTGGTGCGCGCAGCCATCGCCGCCGGTTTGCGCGTCGAGGCGGTCCCGGGTCCCTGCGCGCTCATCGCCGCGCTCACCGCGAGCGGATTGCCGACGGACGAGTTTCATTTCGTTGGTTTTCTTCCGCACAAATCCGGCCAGCGAAAAAACAAATTGGAATCCCTTAAAACCATTCCCGGCACTTTGATATTTTATGAGTCCCCGTTCCGGATTGAAAAATTACTCGGCGAATTGAACGAAGTTTATCCCGAACGCGAACTGGTCCTGGGTCGTGAATTAACCAAAAAATTCGAGGAATTCTTGCGGGGCAAACCAGGAGTGCTTCTGGAAGTTGCTGCGAAACGGCGTCTCAAGGGCGAATTTGTGGTTATGGTGGCGGGCGTCGAGGCGGGCTAAACGGTGTTAAATTCGTATGGCCCCTGTTGAAATAATCGCTTGCTTTCACGACCGTCTAACATTAGTGTCTAACAGATGAAAACGGTGACAGTTCGTGACTTTTATCATAATGCAGGCCTTGTCGATGGATTGGGTGAAGGAAAGCAACTGGTGGTTACTTCAAATGGTAAGCCAAAGTTCATCGTCAGCAAGAGTGCGAGGCCGAGGATGACCAGGAAGATCGCCGAGCGACGGGCAGTCGGTGACCCCAAGGCGCCCAAGTTCGATGGAACGGCATTTCTGGCGTCTCTCAAGAAATGAAATTGTACGCTGATACGTCCTGGTGGCTTGGATACAAATGCCGCCGAGACACTCATCATTTGGCGGCGCTAAGCCTTTTTGACCTGGACCCGGAAAGTGAAGTCTTTTGGACCGCCTGGCAACGGGTTGAAGTGTTTAACAGTTTTTGCCAGGCCGAACGCGCCGGTCTGTTGGACGACGGAGAGTCACGCAGGCTTATTCGTGCCTTGGAGCAAGAGGTAAGGATTGGGTACTGGCCTCACCTTGAGTTTGACTGGGTTGACGCCGTGCGCACGGCGGGAGAACTGAGAGCCGAACACTCGCTGAGACTGCCCCTCCGTTCGATGGATTTGTTTCATATTGCGATTGCCATCGAAGTGGGTGCGGATGCCCTTTTATCATTCGACAAGGACCAAATCACATTTGCCGAGGCGGCAGGATTGGAAATCTTTAAGCTGGTTCATAAATTGCAATGAACCCTATCGAACGAAGTATTTCCCAAACGGGACTTCGAAAGCGAATTTGTGGCCATGGTTGGGCCGGAAGAATAGAGTTGTCTTTGCCAATGATTTGAAACTAGGCTGCATTTATGAATTGGTTTTACTCGGATGGCAAAACCCAGAACGGTCCGGTTTCCGATTCGCAATTGGATGAGCTTCTGCGTTCAGGAAAAATTTCCGAAAAAACGCTGGTTTGGCGAGAGGGAATGGACCAATGGCAGCCGTTAAATAGCACCCGGCCCGGCGCGCTCGAAGCGCAATCCGGCGTGACCTGCGTCGAATGCGGTAAAGCTTTTCCACTGGAAGAAACCATAAAACTGAACGGTTCGCCGGTTTGTGCCCAATGCAAACCGATTTTCCTCCAACGGATTGCCGAAGCCGCGACTATGCCGTCCGCAGCCAGTCTCTGGCGAAACAATGGGCGGCTGGTGGCCCGTTCCGAAACCGTTTTTCCCGACCGTTGCGTCAAGTGCAATGCGCCCGCCGGCGGTTTTCTCCTCAAACGCACGCTTTATTGGGTGCACCCCGCTTACCTGCTCCTGCTCCTGTGCAACCTGATTGTGCTGCTCGTTGTTTATTTAATCGTCCGCAAAAAGGCAGTTGTGCATATCGGACTTTGTGAACAGCATCGCTGGAAACGGAAAATCGGAGGAATCATCGCGGGCAGCAGTGTCGGATTGGGAATCGCCCTCCTGGGCTGCGCCGCGGCATTCAATTCAGGTCCGTTCCTGGCCGCGGGATTAGTTGTGCTGTTTGGCGGCACTGTCACTGGCGGTCTTATGGCGCGCACCATCGCGCCAACGAAAATTGAGAAGGAATACGTCTGGCTCGCCGGCGTGCATCGCGATTTTATTGCAAATTTCCCCGAATGGAATGGGTAAACAGCCGGCGTTTGGAACCTAAAGATGATGTTTCAGGACTGCAAATTCCCGATCATTCCAAAATGGTTGGGGCCAGGACGCTCGTTGAATTAACCCCCGCCCGGGATTTAGTTGCCGCTATCGCGGCTCCATCTCATTTCGCCACAATCTTCCGAACGCAGTGATTATTCGTATCGGCCACGAAGATATTGCCGTTAGCATCTATGGTTACGCCACCGGGGCCGTTCAGTGCCAGGGTTTTGTCCGCGGAGAGGGGCAAGGTTGTCACGAGGCCCATTGGGGTAATTTTTCGGATGGCATTGTTGCCGGTGTCGGCCACGTAAATGTTGCCCGCGCTGTCCACGGTTAAACCCTGCGGACTCCAGAAGCGGGCATCGGGGCCGCTGCCGTCTGTGTTGCCGGCGTAACCGGGCAACCCGGCCAGTGTTGTCACCACGCGGCCCACGGTGATTTTGCGGATGGAGTTGTTTGCTGTGTCGGACACATACACGTTGCCCGTGCTGTCCACCGCAACGCCAAAAGGATTGTTAAAACGCGCGCCGTCGCCGAAACCGTCCGAGTTGCCGCTCACGCCGGCCTGGCCGGCAAAGGTATGAACACGGCCCTCGGGGGTGATCTTTCGAATCGTGTCGTTGCTCATGTCAGCCACGTAAACGTTTCCAGTGTTGTCCACCGCAACGCCCCAGGGGTTGCGAAAGCGCGCGATGGATCCTGCGCCGTCGTTCGTGCCCGCCTGGCCGGCTAATCCAGCAATCGTGCTTACAATGCCGGCGGGTGAAATTTTTCGAATCGTATTGTTCCCGGTATCGGCCACGTAAATATCGCCGGTGGAGTCGACGGCGATGCCGAATGGCGCCCAAAAACGGGCGTTACTGCCCGCGCCATCGGCGCTTCCGTGATTGTGGAAAAGTCCGGCCACGGTGCTGACCACGCCTGCGGCGCTAATTTTGCGAATCACGTTATTGGCGGTGTCGGCTACATAGACATTTCCCGCCTGGTCCACAGCCACGTTATTGGGCAAACGAAACCGGGCCTGAAGCGCCGGGCCATTGGTATAGCCTTTAATTCCAGGCTGCCCGGCGAATGTGACAATCAGGGGCGCAGTCGCCGGAGCGGGAACGGGCGCAGGCGCCGGTTGTTGCGCGGGCACAGGCGGTGCGGTTTGCGGGGCCGTTACCGAAGTGGCGGCCGTTGGCGGAGCGGGAGCCGGTTTTGGGGTGGTTGTTACGACTGGCAGTGTCTGATTCGGTGTTGGAGCCGGCGGCGCTTTGTGCAAGAGCGTGGCCAGTATCGCAAGGACGATAACAACAGCGACCGCAGGAATCGCAGTCCACAAAAGAAGAGGTTTTGAAGCGGCTTTCTTTGAGTTAAACGGATTTTTCCCCTCTTTGATTTGTTCCAAATCTTTGAGGACGTCCCGCATGTCCGCGTATCGGTCTCGCAGTTCGCGCGCCATGGCTTTTTCAGCCACCGCCACGAGGCGCGGGTCGGCGGCAGGATTCAAGTCGGCAATGGGCCTGGGCGGGCCGGCGATGATTTTGTCGAGAATTTCCTTGGGGCGTTCGCCTTTGTAGGGCGCGTGGCCCGTGAGCATTTCATAGAGCAAGGCGCCAAAGGAGTAAATGTCGCAACGCGTGTCCTCGGCGTCGCCGGCGGCTACCGCTGGGGACATGTACGGGGCGGTGCCTTCGAGGGTCCGGTTCTCGACGTCCACGATGGTGTCATTGAACACGGTTCGCGCGAGGCCGAAGTCGGCCAGGCAAACGCGGTCGTTGGCGGCCACCAGAATGTTCGCGGGTTTCAGGTCGCGATGGATAATGCCCGTCCGGTGGGCGAAGCTAAGTCCATCGGCCACCTGGGCGGCGATGTCCAGAATGGCAATGGTTTTGAGCGGTTCGCCGGGTTTCATGCGATTGGCGAGGCTGCCGTTTTCGAAATACGGCATCACGAAATACGGCGCGTCCATGCGCTCGGAAATTTCCTCCACGGCCACGATGTTGATGTGCCGGAGCCGTTTCAGATGGTTGGCTTCCTTGAGAAATCGATGGACGATCTCCTGGTTTGTCACCAGCCCGGATTTGACGAGTTTGATCGCCACGTCCCGTCCGGTGCGGGAATTGCGCGCCAGGAGCACGACGCCCATGCCGCCGCCTCCCAGGATGCGAATGATTTCGAAATGATCGAGCACGGCGAGCACGCCGGGCCGTTGCGGGGGCGAAAGCATCCGTTGGGCAATCATTTCGCCCACAGGCCCGACAATAACGGAAACCGGCGCCGCCGAATACTCGGATGGGTCCTGCGACAGGCTCATGATTTAGGCCCCTCCTTATCGCCTTCCCGTGCTGAAATTTTTTTCATCGCTTCCGCGAGCAGCGATTTTGTCCGTTCATCGAGCCATCCTTGTTCTTGTGTGAGGCGCAGGCCGCGCTGCAAGTCGGAATCGGGCAACTGCGAAATCCGTTTGTCCAGGCGAACTAAAGCCGCGGCAATGCTGACATAATACAGGACGGTGGCAATTTCGCGCGGCAATCCACTTTCGGGGTGGTCCAGGTTTGCTTTGGCGAAATCTTTGACCAGTTGCAAAAGCTGAACCGGTGGATTGGGATGATTAAACAGATCGGCAAAGCTCGAAAGAAGCAGGCCCTGCGCGGCGGCGAGGGTTTTTAATTGGCCGGCTGTGCGGGAATCGAAACTGCCCAAATCCATGAGCACGGGCGCGGACATCTGATGCCGGAACATCGCAGCCAATTCATCCGGCCGCCACAGCGGCCCGCGCTCGTCTCCGGACGCCATGAGGGCGGAGAGTTGCTGCGCGCGGCTCTTGAAAAGCGCCGCGGACGAGTCGAAATCTGACATATCGGCTTTATTCATTACGGATTAGGCCCGGCTATCTTGCAATCCAACGTTAGTTCGACAGCCGCCCCAAAAAATCCTTCAATGCCTGGATTTCCAGCGCTGTGGCGGCGTCGCGTCCGGCGTACTCGCGGATGACCTCATCCAGGCGCGCCTTAAAAATGCGCTTGGCGCTCAACAGCGTATTCGAGGCGTCGAGCGGAGATTTCAAACCGAACCGCTCGACCAATTGGTCATAGGGCACTTGCGGCGCGTTATTGAAAACCGGGTCCAGCAGCCGGATGCGGAACATCTCCCATATATGCGAACGCCGGGGCTGGTCTTTGCCGGGCCGCATGCAATCGGCTTCCATCCGCCGCAGGGTTTCGGCCAGCACGGCACGCGCCCAGGCCAAATCGAATTCTTCGGAAGATGATTCGGCTTCGGGGATTTCCTGCTCGAGTTCATCCAACGAGAGAGGCGGATTCTTGACATCGGGCCGGCTGAGGCGGTCCAGGATGAAATTCCGGAGGCTGGTTTTCAGGAAATCGCGGAAGCGCCCGCGCGTTTGGTCGGCCTTTCGCAACCAGCCTTCGCGCAGGAATTTGTCCCCGGCAAAATCCTGGAGCAATTCGTCCGCCTGGCCCGAGAGATTCGGGAAGGTGGCGACCAGGAAAATTTTGAGGGGATGCCAATACAATCGGATGAGCCGATCCAAAGGCGCCTGTTCCGCGTCCGCCGCCTTGCTGAGTTCGGCCCAATCCGTTCGAGGAAAAATGGAACCCCCTGACGTTTCGGCGCTCATTTGCAGCTTCCAATGTGTAAAGGCGTTGTGGGTTCAAGCAAGCTTATTCTGAAAATCGGGGCGTTGAAACGTTGAAAGGTTGAAACGTTGAAACGGACTGGTCCAGCGAAATTACGTTAGTCGTGCTCTAAAATGGTTAACGTTTCAACGTTTTTAACCTTCCAACTTTTCAACTCCTTGCACTTGCCGAAACCGTGGCCGTAGGTTAAATAGAAGCGCCAATGAAACAAATCGGGAGTGCGCCCCTGTTTTTGATGTTGTTTTTTCCCCTGTTGGCGTCGGCGCAGATTGACCCGTTCAAGCGCGACCTGATTCAAATCGGGTACAACGGCGCTTTCGAAGGTCACCAGCCCTTTTCCGGTTACGCCTTTTATTACCACAATCAGCCCGATTTCCTTCAGAACACCAATTTGACCCTGCGACTGGCGGTTGCGCCCACGTATGTGGATTCCGAGTTGGGCATCAGCGGCGGCCTGGGAGAATTCACGGACGTCGGCATCGGGGCCGCGGGCGGCGCTTTTGCCGACAGCTACAACGAAATTGACGGCGGCAAGTTTATACCGGCACAATCATTTGACGGTTACGGAGGGGAAATGTCGCTGAGCCTTTATCACTTGTTCGATCCAGGCGAGTTGATTCCGCTGGATCTGGTGCTGCGGGTCACCCCGCATTATACGGCCTACGGACGCGATAACACCGCGGCTGATTTTGCGCTTCCCGAAGATCATCTCGACGGCGCAATCCGTGCCGGTCTCCGGTTTGGCGGTGTCGAGCCGACCCTTTTCCCGGCGCTGGCTATGGAATTGTCCGTGTGGTACGAGGGACATTTTCGAACCGGTTCAGGATATTACGGCTACACGACACCGGACGCGAACTACGATCCTTATCATCTAAATTGGCAGTCCCAACTCTTTTGGTCTGAAGCGGCGCTATCCTATACCTTCAGCAACTCGCAGCAAAATGTTTATGTCCGCCTGACCGCCGGGACAAGCGTCGATCCCGACCGGTTTAGCGCGTACCGTCTGGGAAGTTTTTTGCCGTTGATTGCCGAATTCCCGCTGTCCCTGCCAGGATATTTTTACCAGGAAATCAGCGCGCGGCAATTTGTGCTGTTCAATGCGAATTATCTCATACCGATTGACAAGGAGAAACGATGGGAATTGGTTTTCAACGGGTCCACGGCGGTTGTTGATTATTTGCCGGGCACGGGGCAGCCCGGGAGCTGGCTTAATGGTGTGGCGGGTGGAATTTTATGGCATTCGCCAACCGACCGATGGAAAATCATGGCCAACTATGCCTACGGCATTAACGCCATTCGCGATGGTCACCGCGGGGCCAATAGCATTGGAGTGCTTGTGCAGATTGATCTGGGCCGGCCCGGCCACGCAATCAGCGTCACGCAGCCGGGACTATGGCAGGGGGTTCAGAGGATTTTTCAATAATTCAAACATCGAACATCGAACATCGAACGCCCAACATCGAATTCGAGCGCGCGATGACGGCCATTCGGCGTTCGATGTTGGATGTTGAATGTTCGATGTTTGAATTTCTGTGCTGCCGCAATTCGCCTTGCCTTTGCCGGAAGATTTCTTATGCTTTGTATGGCGCGGATATGGTGGAATTGGCAGACACGCTACTTTGAGGTGGTAGTGGGGCAACCCGTGCAGGTTCAAGTCCTGCTATCCGCACCAATCTTTCCAAAATTATTGTCACCTTTGACCATTGGGCGGACACATATCATTAGGTTGCGGAGACGACGATAAAATCCACGAATTTTTGCAACCTTTTGCTGAGAATCGGCTAAGTAAAGGAAGTAAAAGAATATATGATGCCCCAAAAGCATGGCGGTTTCGGCGACGCTCATGGCACGGGAGATTTGTCCTGCCGCAAGGGGGCGTTCACCGTCCTCGAATTGCTGGTGGTCATCGCTGTCATTGCCATTTTGGCGGCAATATTGTTGCCGGTGCTAAGTGCGGCCCAGGAAAGGGCTTACCGCACCCAATGTCTCAATAATTTGAAGCAATGCGGCTTGGGCATTGAAATGTTTGCGGACGATCATGGCGACCAGTTGCCGGGCCCGGTCTGGCTGGGTTTTTACGAGGAATATGACAATCAGGATTCTACACGGCTGCCGTATTACATGGCCACCGACATGGGTCTGGCCGCGGCACAAGCCACGCCACAGGACGCTTTGCAGGCCCGATGCCCTTCGGCAGCGCGCCATTGGACAGCAGCCGCCCCGGGAACGCCGCTCATGTCAAATTATGTTCCGTTGAGCTATATGGCCAAAGATCAGGTCACCAACATTGACTCAGGCGTGCTGACCAGGCCGTTTGGGTATCCTTACACACAACCGCCATTTGATGAGAATTCGGACGAAGCTCCCAAGCGCCTGCAGCAAATCGCCAGCCCATCGACCTCCTGGGCGCTCACCGATGTGGACCAGGAAAACGGCTTTTCTGCCGCCTACTATTATCCCTATCTGCCGGTGACTCCAGCCCATGGCAGCGTGCGCAATCAAGTCTTTTTCGATTGGCACGTCGAAGCGGTGAGAAATACGCAATAATCATCCAGACACGCCGGGACACTCCAGGACCTTGCGGCATTTCGGGAGATGAATCATCATGTTCCGAGTCTTCGAGACAATTCATTGTCAGGAACAGGAGAATTGGCTGAAACAAAAACCAAGCGGATATCACTATGAGCCTGCAAAACATCGAACATATCGTCGTGGTCATGATGGAGAACCGGTCTTTCGATAGTCTATTGGGCTGGCTATACGATAACGAGAACGACCCGCCCTCCGTCAATATCCCGAACCAACAACCGCCGACTTTCGACGGCCTCTCCGCCGGCAACTATTCCAACATTCTGAACGGCCAAACTGTTTCTGCCACGCATCCGCCCACCAACTGGCCGCCGGCCAACAATCCTGCCGTGGTTCCCACTCCCGATCCGCAGGAAATATTTGTTCATGTTACGGCGCAGCTATTCGGCACAAGCACGCCAGCACCCGACGCAGTGCCGGACATGAGCGGGTTCCTGGCGGATTATGCGACGACAACCGCAGGCGCGGCAAATGCCGGCCAAATCATGCAGAGCTTTGATCCCCAAACAGCGAATGTCATCAATCAACTGGCGCGGAGTTTCGCGGTATCCGACCGCTGGTTTGCTTCCGTGCCCACGCAGACGTGGCCGAACCGGGCATTCGTCCATACCGGTTCTTCCGACGGTCACATCAACAATGACAATTACGAGCTTTACGATATTCCAACGATTTTTAACGTGCTCCAAAGCCAGGGAAAATCCTGGGGCGTGTTCCATAACACCACGCTGATTCCATCACTGACTCTGGCCCAGTTCTTTGGCCAGTTGGATGGCGTGCAGGACCACTTTTTCCGCTACGACGTCTTTCAGAATCTCTGCCAGGCGAGTTCGACTTCGCCTCTGTCCGCCCGGCTCCCTTCGTATTCATTTTTGGAGCCCCGTTTTATGCCTGAACTGGGACTGCTTACGATTGATTATCCAAACGATTACCATCCGCCGCACAATGTCTGCCGCGGAGAGCAATTTCTGGCGGACGTATATCAATCCATTCGCAATTCTCCGTATCGCGATAATATCCTGCTCGTCATCCTCTTCGACGAGCATGGCGGATGCTATGACCATGTGCCGCCGCCATCCGGCGCGGCAGCGCCCCAACCCTGGCCCCAATCGCGCGACGGCAGTTTTGACTTTAGCCGGTTTGGCGTGCGCGTGCCGGCGATTGTCATTTCCTCCTATGTCCAACCCGGCACGGTCTTCCGCTCGTCACCGGGCGAACCGCCGTACGATCACACTTCGATATTGGCCACGCTGCGGGACTGGCTTTCACTGGCATCGGACCCGAAAAATCCGTTCCTGCCGAGTCCGAGGATTCGGCAAGCGCCTACTTTGGATCGTGTCCTGACTCTCGATGACCAAAACAAAAACGTGAACTGGCCGAATATCACGGCGCAATGTGTCGTGGGAACGGATGATCAATCGCTTCAAACGCCGTTGAATGACGTGCAAAGGAGTTTGATCGCCGCAACTATCCGGCAACAAAGCAGCGACCCTGCCAATCCAGCCACGTCAGCCGACGCCGCACAAAAGGCGAAATCGTTGGATACCTATCAGCATGCGCTGAACCTGTTGCATCCGACGACGCAGTAAGGTGCATTGCTTTCCAAGAACCGAACGTGGTGGAACACGGCGCGCTGCGCCGTGTAGCGCCGCGTGCAGCGGCGCAACAAGCGGTCAGCCGTTGTACCGCGTACGTTCCGCTCCCCGCCAGGAGCTTGAAATTGCAATGGTTCCGGCGCTGGCAAGAATCGTGCTGTCGTGTCCGCTAAAACATGCATACGAACCCTGTGCTACTGGAATTTTGCCGGATGTTCTGGACTTCTGTGATCGGCTGCGCAGCGTGCGCCGCCGTTTCCTATATTCTCATTTGGCGCAGGTCTCTATGGCTGCGCTATTTGGATGCAGAGGAGGGCTTTTGGCTGCGATTTGGATTTCCAAAAGGCGGCATTTCCAGGCGTTTTTGCGAAGGCCGGCTCATCTCTATCGCTTTCGTGATTCTTACAGGGGCATTTTTGGTCCTCGCGGCGGTTGGCGCGCATGGGTACTTTCACTTTTCACACCGGCCATACCGGGTGCAACGTTTATAGCGCTCTGGTTTAGCCCGGATTGACATACCATTGGCTCCGGTTGAGCCTAAAAACGTTTTGAGTCAGTACCAACATCCTAAAAAGCCGAAATTACCCTGGCCAAAGTGGCAACGCATTTGTCTTCGAATTCTTGGCATTGTTCTGGTTTTGCTGGCTTTGTGGGCTTATATCCGTGGGTTTTACGCGTTTGGAAATGGGGACATTGAGTTCGGCTGGGGTTCCAAAGGCGGGTCGGTTTCAAACCGGGATTTACGTTTGTCGCTCGTGTTGGCCCTGGCCGGATTTGTTGTTTTCGGACTGTCATTTCCGTCAAATGAAATTCCCGATGACGATGAAAAGGATTGAACTCTAATCGCGGCGTTCTGCCAGGAGATGGCATTGCTTCTGCTTTTCGGAAATCATCGATGGAATTCGATTGATTCCATGGCCGCTTCAACATCTTTTGAACGGCAGAAAAATAATTGGGGTCGAACTTCCATTACCGGCATTGAATGTCCGCATACAGGTTTAACTGAGGCTGGACAAAATCAATGTTTCGTAGGAATATAATGTCATGAGTGATGAGTCAATGAGCAACTTTACCCCGCGCGCCCAGCAAGTGCTGGCACTGGCGCGCAAGGAAGCAGACCGCTTCAATCACAATTATTTAGGCACCGAGCATCTTTTGCTCGGCCTGATCAAATTGGGACAGGGCGTCGCCGTCAATGTCCTCCAGGGCATGGGTATTGACCTGGAAACCGTCCGCATGGAAGTGGAAAAACAGACGGGCACCGGTCCCGACCAGAAAATGATCGGGAATATTCCCTATACGCCCCGCGTGAAAAAGGTCCTGGATTTGGCCCGGCGCGAAGCAAAAAATCTTAATCACACGTATATCGGCACTGAACACCTGTTGCTGGGCCTTCTGCGCGAAGGCGACGGTATCGCCGCGCAAGTCCTCCGAAACCTCGACGTGGACATCGAAGAAGCGCGCCAGCGGGTGTTGAAAGAATTGGACCCGAATTTCGGAAACGAGGAATCGTCCATTCCTGCGGGCGAAAAACCGCAGCAGCAGGAAAAGAAGGGCGAAGTCAAAACACCCGCGCTCAAGGCTTTTGGCCGTGACCTGACTGAAATCGCCCGCAAGGGCGAGATGGATCCGGTCATTGGCCGCAAGAATGAAATCGAACGCGTCATCCAGATTCTCTGCCGCCGCACGAAAAACAATCCCGTGCTGCTCGGTGAAGCGGGCGTTGGCAAAACCGCCATTGTCGAAGGTCTGGCGCAGGAAATTGCCCGGGGCAATGTGCCTGAAATTTTGCTCAACAAGCGCGTCATCACCCTGGACCTCGCGCTGATGGTGGCCGGCACTAAATATCGCGGACAGTTTGAAGAGCGCATCAAGGCGGTCATGGACGAAATCCGCCGCGCTAAAAACGTCATTCTCTTCATTGACGAGTTGCACACGATCGTCGGCGCCGGTTCAGCCGAAGGCACGATGGACGCGAGCAATATCATCAAACCCGCCCTGTCACGCGGCGAGATGCAGTGCATCGGCGCCACGACGCTCAACGAGTATCGCAAGTACATCGAAAAAGACGCCGCGCTCGAACGCCGTTTCCAGGCCGTCAAAGTTGAGGCCCCGTCCATTGACGACGCCATCGAAATCCTGAAAGGCCTGCGCCACAAATACGAAGAACATCATAAGGCCGAATTTACGGATGACGCCGTAGCCGCTGCCGTGAAGCTGTCGGACCGTTATATCACCGACCGGTTTTTGCCGGACAAGGCGATTGACGTTCTGGACGAAGCCGGTTCGCGCGCGCGCATCGGCACCATGACCCGTCCGCCTGAATCCAAGGCGCTTGAAACGGAGATTGAAGAAATCAAAACGCAAAAAGAACGGGCCATCAAGAACCAGGATTTTGAAGGCGCCGCCGCCATGCGCGACAAGGAAAAACAGGCGAAGGAAAAGCTGGAGAACCTCCTGCGCGAATGGCGCACGCACCGCGAGGAAAAGCGCGTGCAGGTGAACGAAGAAGACATTTTGCACGTGGTTTCAAAATGGACTGGCGTGCCGCTCAAGCGGATGGGCCAGGACGAAGCCGCGCGCTTGCTCAACGTGGAAGCCGAAATGGAGAAAACCGTTATCGGCCAGCGCGAGGCGGTTTCAGCCATCTGCAAGGCATTGCGCCGCTCACGCGCGGACTTCAAAGATCCAAAACGCCCGATTGGAACGTTTCTGTTGCTTGGTCCGACCGGCGTGGGCAAGACCTTGCTCGCCAAGACGCTCGCTGAACAAATGTTTGGCGATGGCAAGTCCCTCATCCATTTGGACATGAGCGAATACATGGAGAAATTCAACGTGTCGCGCCTCATCGGTTCGCCGCCCGGTTATGTGGGTTACGAGGAAGGCGGTCAATTGACCGAAAAAGTCCGGCGCAATCCATATTCGGTGGTGCTCTTTGACGAAGTGGAAAAGGCCCATCCGGATGTCTGGAACATTCTGTTGCAAATTCTTGAAGAAGGAAAATTGACAGACAACGTCGGACGTGTCGTCAATTTCCGCAACACGATCATCCTAATGACTTCAAACGTGGGTTCGGACACGATCAAGCGCCAAAGCACGATGGGCTTCTCACCCATCACCGACGAGGCCAGCTACGAGAAAATGCGCGAGCGCATCCTCGACGAGTCGAAGCGCACGTTCCGGCCTGAGTTTTTGAACCGCCTGGACGATGTGATCGTCTTCCGCTCATTTACAAAGGAAGACCTCATCCGGATTTTGAATCTCGAAATCGAAAAGGTCCTGGTGCGATTGCGTCACAAAAACATCAAGGTGGAATTGGATGAAACGGCGAAGGAATTCCTCGTCGAGAAGGGCTACAACCCCGATTTCGGCGCGCGTCCTATGCGCCGGGCCGTCGAGCGTTTTCTCGAAGACCCGCTGGCGGAAGAAATTCTCAAAGGCGGCCTGCATGAAAACGAGCCGATTGTGGTGACCCGCGAAGGTGACAAGCTCACGTTCCATCAAAAGGCCGCGCCGGCGGATGCTGTGACGAGCTAAAGCACGTCGAAATGTTAAATCCTTAAAACGTTGAGACGGCCTTCAGTCGGTCCATGACCGAAGAACCGTTTCAACGTTTCAACGTTTTAACGACAACATGAAAATCCGCCTCTTCATCAAGCCCTATTGCCCGTGGTGCGATGACGCCATAGATTGGCTTGATGAGCATGGCATTTCCTACGAAACATTCGACGTCATTTCCGACGCGAAAGCAAATGCGGAAATGGTCCGCCTGAGTGGTCAAACGCTTTGCCCGGTAATCGATGTAGATGGAAAAATCCTCGCCGACTTCGGCCCTGACGAACTCGCCAAATTCTGGGAGAAAATCTCGAAGAGACCTCATTCCTGAAGATTCAGCAGCCGGTCGTCAAGGCGCAAACTTTTGGCAACTTGCCCAAAACGCCAATTCCGTGGTATTGTTTAAAGGATTCTGAGAAAATTATGAAAGTGATCATTCAGTTAAGCAACCAAGAGGAAGCAAAAGCATTACCCATCCTCCTGCGGCATTCCCCGGGAATGATCCTGGCTGGCCGCACCTACGTACTGGAAGAAAATGTTGTGGAACGGCTTCACAATGCCGGCATCCATTTCACACAATTAAGCCGCGAGGCGGCTCCGTCATTGGAGGAGGTCGCGGGTGAAAGAGTATGACGTTTTCGTCCCGCTTTTTTACAACGACGCCTCCCCGATTAAAGCATCCAAATTTCAGGACCTTCAGAAACGGTTGCTGGAGCGGTTTGATGGACTGACATACTTTCCGCAGGCCAACGAAGGCTTTTGGAAATTCGGTGATATGACTTACCGGGACGAGATTGTGATTTACCGGGTCATCAGCCAGGACTCATCCGGTTCGCGCGAATTCTTGAGCAACCTCAAGGAACACTTGAAACAGGAATTTCGCCAATTGGACATCCTCATCATTGAACGAGAGGTTGGCTTGCTCTAAGGGGTACGCAGAGATTTTCGTCCGGACAGATCAAGTAAAGCCAACCGTCGCCGCCCGAAACATCATCTTACACCGCTTCGTCATTCCTGCAAATTCATCAAGCAGCGGTCGAGGCGCACATTGAGCAATTGCCCATGAAAATCGCGTGGACGTGGATCCACCGGCAAGCCGCTCCGCAAAAAATCGGGCTGATAACCGAATAGTCCACGAATGACGGTTTCAGCGAAGGAACCGCCGTTGCTTGCGTTGTAGGTTTGATGACTGTTGGGGCTGCCGCCGCGGCTGGTGATGCGCGCTATGGCGTCAGGCTCGCGACTGGATAGTTCACGCGATTGCGAGAACGGCCCTTCGTACGTCACGCCCACGCAGCGATGGAAAACGTCCAGCGCCTTGTCAAACTCGCCAAACTCGCAAAACGCAGCGGCTGTTTCCGCCGGCCACGCGCAGAACGCGCCCATTGGGCCGTGATCGGGCCGGTTTGATACAGCCGCCGCAATATCGCTGAGCGATTGCGCGCGCATCCAGTGATCGGTCAATAATTCGCGCTCCACAAAATCGGTCATCTCGCCGCGCATTTTCAGCGTCAAATCGTCCGGAATCGTCAGTCCAATGGTTGCAAAATCAAAAACATGGCGGACCTGCACGCGTGAACCGTCGTCGTGCAGTGCGCCCCAAACACCCTGGCCGGGTTCGTAAAGCGCCAGCACCGCCGGGAGCAACCGGCTCGCTTTCGCGCGCAATTCAGCGGCGCGCGCCAGGTTCCCCTCCGCTTCCTCTATGTCAGCCACACGCCGCATCATCCAGACATTCGCGGCATTGAACGATGCCACTTCATTGATATAGGTCGGCACGCATTCCAGCAGGTTGGCTTTGCCGCCGTAGTCAGCCAGAGTTTGCCCCGGTTTGACCAGCGATTCCCAGTGCGTGGCGATGGCGTCCATGTGCTCCAGCACCGTTTTGCCGCCGATATTTTCCGAAAGAAAAGACTTATCTCCAGTCACGTTCAGATAATCGTTGAGCAGGATAAAAACCGAGTAATCGTTGGCGCTATACCACGGACCTTGCAGGGTTCCCGTCAAATATTCCTCGGCATAACCGTTGTAGATGCCGCGTGCCAGCCATGAACGAAGGCAATTCTTGAGCGTGACAGGATCTAAAAGCGCGAACACGGTGGCCCATTCGCGCGTGTCCCAGAAATACATCATGGTACAATTGCTTTCAGGCGTATTGCTCACATAAACCCGCGGCGCGACGGGAAAGCCAGTACGCAAAACACTCAACAGCGAAACCGCGCTCATATAATACATGCGGCGAACCTTCTCATCCGGCGTCGTCAGCGTCGGCAAGTTGCCGGAGAAATAATGATTATTTGGCGTAAACATCGCGTCAAACCGCTCCTGCCAGTCCGTCGCAACCCGGTCAAAAGACGCGTCAAAATGGTTCGCCCATTTTGCCGCCAAATCTTCAACCGTTTTGTCGTCCTCACCGACGGCCAACGCGTAATTGATTGTGGCGCTCGCGCCCGATTTTAGGGCCAGACGCCAGAGGGCAAAATGCTCCCGGCCCGATAACTCATCCGGCTTTTGTTCGAAACTGAAACAGTTGGCAAGCCGGTCCTGCGGATCACTCAACAACAACTGTTTGCCGCGCCGCGCCGTCACGGAAAATTGCGCCGCTGCATTCTTGGGCCGGGGAACGCCCCAGCCCCAGCGTTCATGCCGCGACGTGGCCGCAGACAGATTGATTTTTAATTCAAAAGTCCGGGTGTCGGCTCCGTTGTTCGTCAGAACGATATGAAACAACAGGCCGCGTTTGTCATAAGGCATTCGGACAGTCGTTTCGATGCCCAGGCTGCCAGCGGTCGCCCGGCGCAACACCTGGTACGCAAACCAGCGCGTTTGCTCCAACGATGGCGCCTGGCCGTCGATGAGAAGAGAACCCGTGTCACCAGTCATCGTGATCGGAGGGAAACTTAGGCTGCCGATTCCCACCGCGTCCCACGTGGCTTTGCCTGAACCCAGGGAATTATTCAAGGCGGGCAGCGAAAGCAGATTCGAAGCAACTTGCCAATTCCCGGTCAATTCATCCAGGGAAGGAACATCGGCTGTAGACTGGCCAACTGTGCGTAGCGGATACATAAGCGCCAGCCACATAAGTGATACAGCGGAAACGAATTTAGAATACCTGAATTTCACGTGATCATTTTGGCATGAAACAGGCTGTTTCCGAAGTGATTTTCTGTAACAGTCATGCCGGTACAACGCCAATTCAAAACTCGGTTCGCGATCATCGCGCTCGTCTGCTTTGCCTTCGCCGCGGGCGCCGATGATTGCGGCATCTGCGGCCTGCCTATCGAAGGCAAAATCTATTTGATGACTGACGATGTCACTCGTCAACAGGTCAAAGTCTGCTCAAGCTGCATTCAATTGCCCCCCTGCTTTATCTGCAGCCTTCCGGCAAAGGACGGCCTGCATTTGTCCGATGGCCGCTGGCTCTGCACCCGCGATGCTAAAGACGCCGTGATGGACGTTGATAGTGTCCAGCGCATCTTTGGGCAGGTGCACGACTATCTGGACCGTTTGGAAGCCCGGTTCACCTCCTTTCCCACCAACGTGGATGTCTCAGTCATTGATCGTGTGGACGTCGATTCCATGTTCCAACTGGTCGGCAATTCCTTTGAAAGCCCCGATGTTCTCGGCGTGACCCAACCCGTCACCGCCAACGGCGTCAAACGCTATGAAATTTCCCTGCTCACCGGACAACCCATGTCGCAACTTGAGGAAGTATGCGCGCACGAGTTATCACACGCGTGGGTGGGCGAAAATGTCCAGCCTGAACGCCACGCGCGAATTGCCCGCGACGCCGAAGAAGGCTTCTGCGAGATGATGGGTTATTTGCTCATGGACGCCATGGGCGAGGAGGGTGAAAAACAGCGCGTTCTTGCCAACGCCTACACGCGCGGCCAGGTGCAGTTATTCATCGAGGCGGAACAGCAGTACGGCTTTGACGAAATCCTGGATTGGATGCAATACGGCGTGACTGGCCGCCTCGAAGAGGGCCATTTGGACGAGGTCCGCGATATCAAAATGCCCGTGGACGCCGCCGTCGCGACCTTTGTCGCACGAAAAGCCGTTGGCTCGGCGCCGCCGCCTACTCCGTCAACTTTGCAGCTTCAAGGCATCATGTGGAGTGGCACCCCGTCCGCCATCATCAATGGGCGCTCATTTTTTGCCGGAGACGAATATCAAGTGCCCGTCGGCCAGTCGGAAGTGACAATTCGTTGCCTGGGCATTACCAAAACTGCCGTGCAGATTCAGAATATGGATTCAGGCAAGAAAGAGCAATTGCAGTTGCAGGCAAATCAGTTGCTCTTTTGACCTATAGTCCAGAGTCCGAAGTCATGACAGAGTTTCAACTTTTTAACGACTGGCGCTCGCCCCATGGCCCAAAACCGACGTCAATAGACCCAAAAAAAGCATTCCGCACAGTTGCCAAAACTCCGGTTATGAGCAAAATTGAGGCGCGGACTATGCCGGAATCGCTAAAGCTGAAGTTTTTGAAAGGCCAGTTGCTGCTGGACAGCGGACAGTTAATCGGCTCGTTTTTTCAGCGGACGGTCATCCTCGTTTGTCAGCACGACGCCGAAGGCGCTTTTGGCCTGGTATTAAACCGCGCTACCGGCAGCAAGGTAGGCGATGTCATTGTCGCTGACCTGCCCGAGGCCCTCAAGGATGCCCAGCTTTATTTGGGCGGCCCCGTACAGCCCGGCGCGTTGAGCTTTCTGCATTCGGACAATTTCATCCCCGACGCCAATGTCTTTCCAAATCTGAACCTGGGCCATTCCCTGGACGATTTGGTGGAAATCGGCGAATCATTTTCCGTGGGAAAAAAAGTGAAAATGTTTGCGGGTTACGCCGGATGGTCTCCGGGCCAGTTGGAAGACGAAATGAAACGAAAGTCCTGGCTTACGTATCCGGCTTCGCTTGACCTGGTATTTGAGACCCAGCCGGAAAATCTTTGGAAAAAAATTCTCCAGGCCAAAGGCGGCTGGCGCAATAAATTGCTCTCCCAAATGCCTGAAAATTTGTCATGGAACTGACATCCGTAAATCGTAAATCATAAATTCCACGGGCCTGGTTCGCTCCGCTTCAACGCTTCACACTTCAACGATTCAACGGTTACAAAAACGGTTCTTGAATCTGCCCGCTATTCCCATATCTTATTCCGCCGTAGTCTTTAAACATTACACATCATCACATGAGCAGAGGAAGAATGGGAATTTTGGTCGGCGGGGGTCCCGCGCCAGGCATCAACGGTGTCATTGCCGCGGCCACCATCGAAGGCGTTAACAACGGATTTGAAGTCATTGGTTTTCGCGACGGCTTTAAGTGGCTGGCCGCGGGCGAAGCGCAGCATAGCAAGCCGCTGGCCATCCGGGACGTCACCGGCATCGCCCTGCGCGGCGGTTCCATCCTGGGCACGTCCCGGACAAACCCCACAAAATCCGAAGAGGCCATGAAAAACCTCTTCCAGGTTTTCGAGGAAATGGGCATTACCGCCCTTGTCACCATCGGTGGCGATGATACCGGCTTCTCTGCCAGCCACGTTGCCCGCCGCAGCGGCGGCAAAATCCGTGTTGCCCACGTGCCCAAAACCATTGACAACGATTTGCCTCTTCCCGGCGCCACCCCGACATTCGGATTCGAAACCGCCCGCCAATATGGCGTGCAAATCGTCCGCAACCTCGCCGAAGACGCGCGCACGACGTCGCGGTGGTACGTCATCATCAGCATGGGACGCGCCGCCGGTCACCTGGCGCTCGGCATCGCCAAGGCTGCCGCAGCCACGCTTTGCGTCATTCCTGAGGAATTTCAAGGCCGCCAGGTCACAGTGGATGAAGTTTGCGACATTATCATCGGCTCCATCATTAAACGCCGCGCGGACGGCCTCCATTACGGCGTCGTCGTCCTCGCCGAGGGCCTCATTGAATCCATGGGCGAACAAGGCCTGGTCAAGGCCGTGCCCGGCGGACAACTCGACCGCTTCGGCAAAGTCATCCGCGATGATCACGGCCATCTTCGCCTCGGAGAAATCGAGTTCGGCCGTCTCATGAAAGAGCTTTTGGCCGCGCGCCTTGAAACGCTCGGCATCAAAATGACCTTCATTGACAAAGACCTCGGCTACGAACTGCGTTGCGCCGACCCGATTCCCTTTGACGCCGAATACACGCGCGACCTCGGCTACGGCGCGGTCAAATTCCTGCTTTCGCCCGAATCCGAAAAATACGGCGCCATCATCAGCTTCGTGGACGGCAAGATGATTCCGCTGCCATTTGAAAAAATGCTCGATCCAAAGACGGGCCGCATGCAAAACCGCAAGGTCAACGTGGCCGGCGAAGCCTACGAATGCGCCTGCGCCTACATGATCCGTTTGGAGCGCGATGATTTCGAAGACGAACGGAAACTGGCCAAACTTGCGGGCGTCGTTTCCATGCAGCCGGCGGAATTCCGCAAACGCTTCGGCTATTTGGCCGGCGTGAAGTAATTGTTGATTAATGGATCGCAAGGCCGCGCAAGTGCGCGGCCTTCCTTTTTTGTAACAACCATGCAGCTTCATTTCAAGCAATTGGGCCGGGGCCGGCCGCTTGTCATGTTGCACGGCCTGTTCGGTTCCCTGGACAATTGGCTTGGCGTCGCTCCAAAACTCGCCGCGATATTTCATCTCTTTCTCGTGGATTCGCGCAACCACGGGCTCTCCCCCCATAGCAGAGAGATGGATTACCCGCTCATGGCCGCGGACCTGGCCGAATTTCTCGACGCGCAACAACTCGATCGTGCCATCGTCCTCGGTCATTCCATGGGTGGCAAAACCGCCATGCAATTCGCGCTCGATTACCCGGCACGGGTGGAAAAGCTCGTCGTGGTGGACATCGCGCCACGCGAGCGGCCGTTTGAACACGAAAAAATTTTCAAGGCGCTGCTCGCGCTCGACCTGGCCCAATTTCAGTCACGACGGGAGATGGAAGAAGTGCTCGCGCCCGAAATTCCCGATTTGACGGTGCGCCGGTTCCTTCTTAAAAATCTCAAGTCAACAGATTCACCCGGCGCAACGCCCCGTTTTGAATGGAGAATTCCATTGGACCTCATCTACCAAAATTATCCGCAAATTTGCGATGCCATCGCGCCGGCGCCGCCATTCAACGGACCTGCCCTCTTTTTGCGCGGTGGAAAGTCCCATTTCCTCCTGGAAGAGGATGTGCCCCAAATCCGCAAACTTTTTCCACAGGCAAGAATAGAAACGATTGCCGCGGCAAACCACTGGGTCCACGCGGACGCTCCCGAGGAATTCCTTCAGCGAGTCGTGGCTTTTTTGACGGAAAAACACTAGCGGACGGAGGGCAGCCATTGCGCCAACGGCGCTTTCCATACCAGCCTGGGGCAACGCCCCAGGGAACACGCCACCAAATACATCAAGGGCTGAAGGCCCGTTTCACCAATTCATGGCCGAATTCACGCGCTATTTCATCGCGGTTAATAGGTCGCGCCGTTGGCGCTTATTTTTTGGCGGATCAGAACCTGGGGCGTTGCCCAGGCTGGTATAAATTGGGCCGTTGGCCCATGAATCTCACTGCGCCGAATTCGATGTTCGATGTTCGATGTTTTTTTCCGTTCTCATTTTTTCGCCCGTTGTTCGGCAAAAAAGTTCTTCAACAAAGCGCGGCATTCGGGTTCGCGCACACCGCTGGTAATCGTACAACGATGGTTGAGCGTAGGAAACTGCAGCAGATTCATCGCGCTGCCGGCAGCGCCGCCTTTTGGATCACTGGCGCCAAAAATCACCCGCGCAATTCGCGTGTGAACGATGGCGCCGGCGCACATCGGACAAGGCTCCTTGGTGACGTAAAGCGAACAATCCGTCAGCCGCCAATCGCCAACGGCCCCCTGCGCCTGCGTGAGGGCGAGCATTTCGGCATGCGCCGTGGCGTCCTTGAGCAGTTCCACCTGGTTAAAGGCGCGCGCAATAATGCGGCCCTCCCGCACAATGACAGTGCCGACCGGCGTTTCCTCCGCTTCGTATGCGCGCGCCGCCTGGCGCAGAGCTTCCCCCATAAAAAAATCATCGCTGTGCAGATCTATAATCGGCTCGTCCATACAGCGAAATGTAAAACAGGGCCGCCTCGGGCAATAGGGAAATCGTCCTCGTCCTCGTCCTCGTCCTCGATTCCCCACATTGCCCTGCCGCGTTTCATCACTAATCCAATAATCCATCAATCCATCAATCCAACCCCCGCACCTCTTCCAACGTCCAATCGTTCCGTCCATCCGGATGGCAATGGCAATGCGCCGAAAAGAAACCGCCGCGATATTTCCAAAACCACGGCCAGATTTGTTCCCGGTCCGTTTGCGGGATTTTGATCGAATCAATTTCCGCGCGTGAAAAAAATTGAAACCGCCCCTCATGGCATTCCTTTGGCAGCGTCGTGAGTTTCTTCTTCACCTCAAACAGGAACATCAGCCAATGCGTGCGGCCCTGGTAACCGTGCTCACTCACCATTCCAGCCAGATGCAAGTTAGACGGCGAAAGCGTCACACAAATCTCCTCCTGCGCCTCTCGACAGGCGCAAGCGTAAGGCGATTCGCCGATCTCCATCTTCAGTTTCCCGCCACACGGACTCCAAAATCCACGATTGGGCTCCTGGGACCGTTCCAATAAGAGGACGTCATCGCGCTCATTGAAGCAGTAAAGGAGCGTGGCGACTTTATAGGGCAAAACCATCGGCGAAATTATGGGCCAACGGCCCGACCTATACCAGCCTGAGGCAAGCACGAATCCGATCAGCCACTCGACCCGTCTCAGCGCCAACGGCGCCTTTCATACCAGCCTGGGGCAGCGCCCCAGGTCCGAGTCGACCAGGGAACAAGCGCCAACGGCGCGGTCTATAAATGGAAAATTAACCCCGCACGCCCGGCTCGGTTCTGATTGATGAAACGGGCCTTCAGCCCTTAGCCCGGATATTTCATAGTTAGATTTGATTTTGACAAGAATGGTGCGGAGGCGGGCGACGAGGGCGATTTTTCGATCGATTGGGTTGCCTAACCGAGGTCCCCGTGCGTTCGGGGATGGAAAT
>Ga0335075_10000704_pt1 | contig 56939 bp, 46 predicted proteins | sample Lox_Sample_24_FD_206723 | JGI IMG/M metagenome (GOLD analysis project Ga0335075, IMG submission 206723) | Soil microbial communities from Loxahatchee National Wildlife Refuge, Florida, United States - Lox_Sample_2.4 | ecosystem: Environmental > Terrestrial > Soil > Wetlands | place: USA... | reverse complement strand
CCACCTATCGCGCCTGGGAGACCAGCAAGGATCCTAACGCGGGGCCGAGCAAGGTGCAGGTCCGGCAGCTGGACGGCGCCTTGCAACGGCTGCTCGACTCGCGTTACCGGCAGGGCCATGCCGTCGAGATGTGGGGCTGGGTCGATGACGACCGGCTGAGCTATCCCACGGTCACGGCAGTCCTGCGCTCGTGCGGATTCCTTGTCCCGAGTGCAGCCGCTACCCCCGATGTCATGATCTGGGTGCACCGCCTCCGGGAACCGAACATCGTGCACGGCGTGCTCTCGCTCGCAGCAGCAGCGGCGTCGCGTGCAGGCGTGGCAACCCGACTGATCTTGGACGACGTGAGCCTGCCGTCTGGCAGCCGGCAGGATCTGCTCGCTGAGTTCTCGTCCCGCGTCCGAGCCTGGTTCACCTTCGCAGGAGCCACAAGCGCCAGCTTGTCGATCAGTCTGTACTCCGAGATCCTGACAGCTGATCTGCTGGCGGCTCGCGGCTGGGACACGGTTGAGAACTACCTGCAGTCAGCTGGTCCCACGCTGGACCTGCTGCTCGCTAGCAAGATTGTCTCACCCTTGCAATACAGCACAGACGCCGAGCAGAGCGTGCTCGAGCTCGTCCAGCGGGGCAATGAGTCGCTGCGCAGTGCCCGATTGCTGACGCCGTTGCGGAACTGGCTGGTCTTCGATGCGGAACTGGCCAGCATGACAGAGGACGCTAAGCGGTCGGCGGTCACTCTCGGTGCGGGGGACGAGCGCGTCATGTGGGAGCTATGGCATCGCGGCCGGAAGGATCAGGTCTCTGGCCGCGTGCAGCACATATTCCTGCAACCCGCCCCGCTGCCGAGTTACCGGGTGCCGTGGCAGGAGTCGGCGTTGACAGCCCGGACGACCAAGCCGCTGCTGTCCACATACCTGCGCAACCGCACGCTCTATGACGGCAACACCGACTTGCTGGAGTGGTTCGCGCGGTCAGCCGTGCAGCTTCCGGCCGAGCTCAATCCCCAGTTCCGCGATTCGGTCGACCCCGCGCTGCTTGAGCCAGATGTGGCCGAGCGGATGACGACAGATGCGATGGCGAGCGCGATAGCCCAGGCTGTGTGCGCCTGGACCAGCGAAGCGTAGTCGCCCAGGAGTCGCCGATGCGCGGACGAGGCCCGGTCCGTTTAGCATGCCAGGCACTGGTCTCCGGCTCCTGGTGAGTAAGACAGCACGCCGAGGCGGCGCAGCGCTGTCTCGTCCAGCGACCTCAGCGACGGAAGCACCAGATCGGCGTGACGATAGCCGGGGTCGGCGGCGAGCAGCGGATCGGGGACGGCAATGCAGCGCATCCCCGCGGACTTCGCCGCGGCGACCCCGTGCACTGAGTCCTCGATCGCCAGACAGCTCGCCGCAGGTGTCCCGAGTGCGCGCGCGGCGCCCAGATAGACGTCGGGTGCAGGCTTGCCCCTGCCCTCATCCAGCGCCGAACAGCGCACCTCGATCTCTGTCAGTCCGAGCCGCTCGCAGACGGCATCGATGAGCCGGAGCGGCGAAGACGATGCGATCGCCAGGCGCAGCCCGTGCCTCCGAAACAGCGCGATCGCCTCGGCCACCCCAGGCATCGGAGCACCCTCGGCCGCGACGTACACGATGACCTCATCGGTGATCCGGTCGGCGATCTCGGCGTCGCTCGGCTCCGGGCCATCAGACGGCCCCGCCGGCCGCTGCGGCTGCCGCTGCCGCCATTCCGGCACCACTTCGGCGATCGTCTGTCCGGTGCTGTCGAGCAGGTCCTGCTCGCTCAGCGAGATCCCGAGGCCTGCGAAAACACTAGCCTCGGCGGCGCGCCAGACCGGCTCGGTGTCGATGAGCAAGCCATCCATGTCCAGGATCACCGCCGTGACGGCCGGCGCAGCCTGCGGCCCGGTCACGTAAGAGGCGCAGAAGACGAGCGGACCTGCCTCGCGGTATCCACGAACTGCCGGGCCCGGACAGGGTCGACGGGATTCCAGGTGACGCCGTCAACCTTCAGGCTGGTACCGACGATCACGCCGTCGGCAACGGCGAGGATCTCCCTCAGCCGCTCCGACGTCACGCCAGTGTTCGCAAGAACCGGCGTCTGCGGCACAGCCTCCTTCGCCGCGCGCAGGTCGCTCATGGCGAACGGCACACCAGCCTCCGGTCCGCTGATCAGGATCGCGTCCAGACCGAGGAAACTTGCGCTCCGTGCGCGCTCGGCGACAGTCCTGGTCCCCAGCGACGAGCTGAACTCGGGCGTTATGTTGCCGAACAGGGCCACATCCGACGCGCCGATCGCGTCGCGATAGCCCGCCAGGTCACCGAGCGAGGGCGAGATCATGCCGATATCGCTCTCGTACACGCCGGTCAGCACCTCACGGATAAACGACGCACCGGTCGCCCGGGCGAGAGCGAGGCTGGCGTGCGCGTCCCACAGGATGTTCACCCCGAACGGCACCCGGATGGACGAATGCAACTCGCCGATCACCGCTGCCATCGCTGCCGGGATCTCCGGGCCCACCGTCAGCTGATAGGGAATGTCGGCCTCGTTGCAGAACAGCACCGCATCGACGCCAGCATCCTGCAGCACCTCCAGGTCGCGCCCGACGACTTCCAGCAGGCGCGCCCGCCCGGCCTTGCGGTCATGCCGCGGCCGCCCCGGCAAGCCGGGAAAATGCACCATCGCGATCACGGGCTTGACGGTGCCGAATCTCTCCTCGAGCGACATGACCAGCGTTGACCTTTCTGTTTGTTCTGCGAGTTACCCGCCGCTATTGCGGCGGACGAAATCAACGACCGCCTGATTCCACGGGTCCGGGTTCTCCCAGAAGGCCGCATGACCGCCGGGAACGACAACCCACGCGCCAATGCCGTCTTCTAGCGCATCGAACAAACGACGCGAAAGCTCCGGCCGGATGATGATGTCGTCGCGCGCGGCGATCACCAGCGCGGGCGTTCGCACCAGGCCGATCCTCGCGGCGCAGTCGTGCCCGGTGAGCGCCGCCATCTGGGCCGCGAACGCCGCAGCCGGCTGCGTGCTGGCCTCCGCGGCGGCGATCAGCTCGGCTACCCGTTCCGGGTGCCGCTCGTAGAACTCCGGGCTGAAGATCCACGGCGCCTGCTGGCGCATCATGACCGGCATCCCGGCCGTCTGCGCGACGAGCGCCCACGTGTCGAAAGCCGCTGCAGTGAACGGATCGGCCACCGCGAAGGTGTTGGCGAGCACGAGCGAGCGCACGTCACCCGGCCAGGCGACCGCGTATTCCTGGGCGATAGCGCCGCCCATCGACACCCCGGCCAGATGGAAGGCAGGCAGCCCGAGTTCGGCAACGAGCGCCTTAAGATCGGCCGCCATCTCGCGGCTGGTGTACGGGCCGGGCGGCTGGCTCGACTGACCGACGCCACGGTTGTCGAAGCTGATCACGCGCAGGCCCGCTGCGACGAAGTCGTCGGTCTGGTTGACCCAGCCGTCCAGGTCGTCGCCGACGCCGTTGATCAGCACCAGCGTCTCGGGTCCGTCTCCGGCGATGCTGTAGTGGATGTCGATCCCGTTGCCCGCCACGGTTGCGCCCGTCATCGCGTCCTCCGCTGGTTCAGAGCGGCGTTCCACAACTCGACCGACGCCTTGAGGTCCGCCAGGACCTGCCTGTCGTCCTGCTCGAACGGCGGGATCACCTCGAGCACCATAACGACGTCTTCTGCGCCGGCCGCCGCTAGGGCGTCGAGGACACGGCCCGGGTCGATCCGGCCCGCCGCGTTCCGCTCCGCGGTAAACGGCCAGTGGTGGTCAGCGAGGCCATCGGACTGCTGCAGCTGGACCTCGCCAAGCCCACCGCCACCGGCGAAGTGCCGCAGCCACGCGTACGGATCCCGGTCAGCTCCGCTGGTGCCGGGAACGCACTGATGCCCGACATCCAGGCAGAGCCGGACCGGCACATGGCCCGCGTCACCGTCAGTCAGCAGCGTCTCCAGCTCGGCAATGGTCGACGGCTCGCGCGGCGAGGCTAGATTCTCGACGAGCAGATAGTCGAGCCCGGCCGCCTTCGCGCTGGCAGCGATTTCCGCAAGCGCGAACTGCAGCTCCGCCCAGCGCCGGGTCCGCAGCTCCGGCGAGGCCCATTCGGCGACGCTCATGGCGCCGACGTGGCCGCCCACGCCCCGGGCCCCGATCGCTGCGGCGAGGTCCACCACGGCTAGGTACCACTCCAGGGCGGACCGCCGGTGCTCCGCGTCAGGATGCATCAGCAGGTTGCGCGAGTAGGCCGCCAGCCCGGTGAACACGGTCTCGGCCCGCAGCCCGTGCTCGCCGAGCGCCGAGCGGATCTGATCGGCCGCTCGCTCGGTGCCGGCCGCGTCATCGATGCCCTCGACCAGGTCGAGCGACAGTTCCACGATGTCCAGACCCAGTTCGTCGCGCACCACGCGAGCCCAGTCCGCGGGCAGCGGCCAGCGCTTGACGGCAAAGCAGTTGTTGATGCCGAGGCGAACGTGCATCTCAGGTCTCCTCCGGCTCCGGCCGCACGACCGGCGAACCGACCAGAGCCTGGTACCGCTCGTACAGGTCGTCGTAGACAGCCCGATGAGCCGCGTCAGGCTCAGCCCGGCCGGCCGGACGGTATCCAGCCCCGACCGCCTCGGCCGGATCGCGGTAGATCCCCGCTCCAAGGCCCGCGAGCATCGCGGCGCCTGCCGCCGTCGAGTCGCCCGCCACCCGCACCACCGGGATCCCGGTGACGTCGGCCTTGATCTGGTTCCAGACATCCATGGCCGCGCCGCCGCCCGACACCCGCAGTTCGGTGGCCGGCGTCGACGCGCGGCCGAGAGTCGCCAGTCGAGCCCGGATGCCGCAGGCGACGCCTTCCATCGTGGCGCGTGCCAGCGCACCGCGATCATGCCGCAGCGACAGCCCGGTCATCGCGCCGCGCAGCGCCGGGTCGTCCCGCTCGCCGTCCCCGAGCACCGGCGCGAACAGCAGTCCCGCAGCACCCGGCCGAGCCGCCGCGGCAGCGGTCTCGATACGCGCGTAATCGTCCCGGCGCGCGGCCCGCGTCGCCCCGGTGTAGAAAATCTGAGCGAGCCAGTCGAGCGCCTCCCCGGTGGTGTTCATCCCGACTTCGGTCACGTAGCCGTGGGCGGCCACGATGCTCGGGTAGTGAGTCACGTCGTGGTCGGGCAGCGGCTCACTGATCACCGAGTTGAAGCAGCTCGACGAGCCCGCCATCTCGCTGACCGGACCGCCCTGCGTCACGCCGGCCCCGAGCGCGCAGGCGATGCTGTCGCCTGCCCCGGCCACCACAGGAACACCCGCCGGCAGGCCGAGGCGATGCGCGACCGCCGGCCGGACCTCCCCCGCGATACTCCAGGAGGGAACGACAACGGGAAACATGGCGGTATCCAGCCCGAGCCCGGCCATCAAGTCGATCGCCCACTGGCGTGCCGGCAGATCGAGCAGCGCGGTCGCGGCCGCCATCGACCAGTCGGTCGTCGCGTTGCCGGTCAGTCCTAGCACCACGTAGTCGGTCGGCTGGACGAACCGGCGAGTGGCCGCGAACACCTCAGGCTCATGCTCACGCAGCCAGAGAATCTTCGCGGCGACGTGAAAGGCCGCCGGGACGTGCCCGGTCAGCTGGTGCAGCGCGTCGTCACCGAACTTCTCGCGCATCCGCTCCGCTTCCGCGGTAGCCCGGTTGTCGCGGTAGATGATGCCAGGGCGCAACGGCATGTCCCGCTCATCCAGCGGAACCACGCTGGGGCACTGCCCGGTGACCGCCACAGCGCGGACCCGGTAGCGCCCGCCCAGCGACCGGGCCAGCGCACCGAGTGCCGACAGCGCAGCCGACCGCCAGCGCCGGGCATCCTGCTCGGCCCAGCCCTCGGCAGGCAGGAAGGTCGGATAGGACCGGCGCACCTGAAGTACCGGCGGGCCTGCCACGTCGAAGGCTGAGGCGCGGGCACCCGACGTTCCGACGTCGACAGCGATGAGCACGTCGCCGCCGGGCAGGTCGCTCCCAGCCGCTGAACTCACAGCCGCGGAACTCACAGCCGCGGAACTTGCCGAACTCGCTCCGCTGCTCATCGCCAGTCACCTATCTCGTTGCCGGCGCGGTCAGCCTCGGACCAGCTGCGCATCAGCCCGGCCGGAGTTCAGGCTGACGAGCGCGCCGTTGAGCGCCCCGGTGGAGTAGTCACTGCCCGGGTTGAGAATGAGGCTCTTCCGCTTGCCCAGGCGGCGGATGCCGGATGCCTCGTGGATGTGCCCGTGCATGCCGATCAGCGGCTGGCGCTCGAGCTCGATGGCCCGGACCGCGGTGCTGCCGACGGGCTTGTACTGGACCTGGCCGAGCACGGCCTGGACGCGCAGGTTCTCGTCGAGCGCGGGCGCCTCGTCCAGTTGCGTGTCGTAGGGCGGCGGGTGCAGGTTGAAGATCGCGCGTTCGGGCCGTTCGAGCTTGTCGGCCATCTCCTTATAGACCGCCGCCAGTTCCTCCTCGGTCTGCTCGCGGTAGGTGTGCCAGGGCGTGGTGTTGGCGTATCCCCAGCTGATCATCTCGTGCTCGTCGTCAACGCGGAGTACCTTGCCCTCGGCGTGCACGCCCCAGGGCGCCTCGTCAAGCATGTCGGCGAGCTCTGGCGGGTCGTCGTTGCCGAGCATCAGGTACAGCGGGATGCCCTTCGGCCGGAGCCGGGAATCGGCGATGTCCAGCCACTCCGCCAGTCGCTCCCGCATCAGGCGCAGGAACAGCGCGTCGAGCGTGCCGTCGGCTTCCATGGCCTCGAGCTCGCCCGGCTCGGCCCGGTACGGGTAGTAGCCGTGGTAGGCGATCAGCTTCTCCAGCTCGGCCAGCTCGCTGCCGTCGCTCAGCTCGTAACGGCTGCCGACAAAGGTGCACTGCCACACGCCGTTCGGCCCGCGGACGATGGACTGGATGGCCTTGCCCGCGACGTCACCGCCGAGGACGAGCACGGTGGGCTTGTACACCTGTGTCGCGTTGACGAACTTGCGGAAGCACAGGCTGGAGCCGTGCAGGTCGCTGACGAAGTAGATGAGCGTTCCCTTGGCCACTAGATCAACACCGCCATTAGGTAAGCACCGCCACTAGATCAACACCGCCACTAGACACTCACCGCACCCGCCCTAGCGCCCCTGGCCGCTGCCATGAACTCCGCCGCTCGTACCGGGTCTACCGGGTTCCAGGTAATGCAGTCAGCCTTCAAACTCGTTCCCACGATGGCACCGTCGGCGATGGAGAGGACGTCGCGCACGGTGCCGGCGGTGACTCCGGTGTTGGCCAGGACGGGAGCGTCGCCTGCCGCTGCCCTGGCCTCGCGCAGCAAGGTCAGGTCGGTTGGTTCGCCAGTGATCGCGCCGCTGATCAACAGCGCGTCAACGCCGAGGAAGGCGGCGCTGCGCGCGCGCTGAGCGATGGTCCGGTGGCCGACGGAGCTGGCGAACTCTGGTGTGATGTTGGCGAACAGCGCGATCTGCTCCGCCCCGATTCCCGACCGGTACGCGGCGATCGAGCCGAAGTCCGGTCGCATGATCCCCAGGTCACTCTCGTACACGCCGGTGAAGACCTCGCGGACGAAGCTCGCGCCGGTGGCACGTGCGACAGCAAGGCTCGCGACCGGGTCCCACACCAGGTTCACGCCGAAGGGCCTGGATATCTCGGGCCTGAGCGCGCCGATGACCGCGGCCATGGCTGCCAGCGCCTCCGGCCCGACGCTGAGCTGGTAGGGGAGGTCCGCCTCGTTGCAGAACAGCAGCCCGTCCACGCCGGCGTGCTGGAGCACCGCCAGGTCCCGTGCCACCGTGTCGATGACTCCTCGCATGCCCGCCCGCCGGTCGTGCCGGGGCCGTCCCGGTAGCGCGGGCAGGTGCAGCATCGCGATGATCGGCTTGCTGACCCCGAACAGGTCGCCGAGCAAGGACGTCATGTCGCTACCGCGAGCATTGGGTCATCGTCCCCGGGTGCGTCACCCTCACCGTCTCGAGCGGGACCGCCCGCTGCAGCCAGGATCACCTGGACACCCTCTCGGGTGATGCGCTCCACCTCGAGCGGGTCGGCGCTGGCGTCGGTGACGATGGCCGAGACGCGGTTGATCGGCACCACAGTGCTGAGCGCGACGTCGCCGAACTTCGACCCGTCGGCCAGGACGATGATCCGCTCGGTCTTCTCGAGCGCCGCGCGGATGACACCGGCCTCCTGATCGTTGAGATCGGTAACGCCCCGCCGCGCAGACACTCCTGCCGCGCCGATCACCGCTATGTCGGTGTTGTAGCGCTGCACGCAGTCCACTGCGGCCGGGCCGACGCAGCTGAGCTCGTCCTGTCTCACCATTCCGCCGGCCATGATCACGCTGACCCGTCCGGTGCCGAGCAGGCTGGCGACGACGAGCGACTGCGTGATCACCAGCAGCCCGTCGCGCGATGCTGTCAGCCTGGCGAACTGCTCCACGGTCGAGCCAGCACCAATGAACATAACCCGGACATCAGCGGTCAGCTCCGCGGCGCGCATCGCGATCTGGCGCTTCTCCTGCGCATGATGCAGCATCCGGGCGTTCTGGGTTACCTCGAAGGCCCCGGCTGAGCGGACAATCCGCGTGGTCGCGCCGCCATACGTGCGGCGGACGAAGCCGTCCCGGTCGAGTCGGCGCAGGTCGCGGCGGATGGTCATTTCCGAGACGCCGAATTCGCGCGCCAGGCTGCTCACCTCGACAGCCTGGTCAGCGGCGATCCGTTCCAGCACTTTAATGCGTCGCTCGACCGCTAGCACCCGCTCTCCTTTAGGTGTTCATTCCTGGTGCTGAGCATGATCGTTGTTGTCCAAATCATTGACAGTTGTTTACTGATTATGTTCGACTTTAGCCAGCCTCAGTACCACGGTCAACGGGGAGACCAGCAGAGGCATGGGCGATCAGGAGGAGCTCATGACCACAGCGGACCAGTCCCAGAGCAGGCTGTTCGTCCGGAACAGCACCGGGCTCGTGCGTTCAGCCTCAGCCGTGGACGCGACGATCTTCAATGCCGTCATTTCCGCGCCGATCGGGTCGACTCTTGCCTGGTCGATCTTCTTTACGCTGGTTGCCTTTCCAGGGGCCGATCCCGTCGGGGTCCTCGTCATCACGCTGATCATCAATATCCCGGTGCTGATCATGTTCGCGCTGCTGGGCGCCAGCATGCCGCGCGTCGGCGGCGACTACGTGTGGGTGAGCCGCATCCTGCATCCGGCGCTCGCCCTGATATCCAACCTGTGCATGATCATGGGCGGCCTGCTCGGCGCCGCCTACTTCGCGAAGTTCTTCTCGATCTTCGCCCTCGGCCCCGCTCTGGTCGCGGGCGGCAGCCTCGCGCACAATCACACGCTGATCAGCTGGGGCACCTCCTTCGAGACCAACCAGGGGTGGATTCTTGCGGGCGCCCTGGTCATGGTCGCGCTGCAGACTTATGTGCTGATCCGCGGCACGAAGTCGACGTTCCGCTGGCAGAATGGCGCGTTCCTGATCGGGATGCTCGGCATGGTGGTGGCGTTCATCGTGCTCGGAGTCGCCAGCCGGCACGGGTTCGACGCCAACTTCAACGCCCTGAACAAGAGCTTCGGCGGCGGCACCGTGCAGCAGGTGATCGCATCAGCGGGCGCGCAGCACGCGGCCCCGCACCTGGGCGACATGAGCGCGACGCTGCCGACCGTGTTCTCGATCCAGGGGTTCATGATGTGGAACTTCTGGTCGGTCTACATGTCGGGCGAGCTCAAGAGCGCGTCCAACCGGCGCCGCCAGCTGACGATCATGTTCGGCGCGCTGATCTTCGACGTCGTGCTCCTGATCATCGGCGCTCTGCTGCTGTTCCACGTCGCCGGTTACAACTTCGTGTACGCGGTGAACGCCGCGCCCAAGGCGTACGCGATCCCCTCCGGGCCGTTCTACTCGTTCCTTGCGGCGCTGTCGGTCAACATCCCGGTCCTCACCGTGATCATCCTGGGCTGCTTCCTGTTCTGGGCGCTCCCCTCGATGATCGCTAACACGTTCATGCCGATCCGGTCTTTCTTCGCCTGGTCGTTCGACCGGCTGATGCCAGAGAAGCTCGCTGACGTCAACGAGCGGACGCACTCGCCTATCACCGCGATCGTCACCGTCAACGTGATCATCGCCGGACTGACGATCTGGAGTGTCTACTCCAACGTCTTCCAGCTGGTGCTGGGCCTGATCGTGCTGGCCGGCTGCCTGGGCGTGGTGATCGTCGCTGCCGCGGCCATCGCGCTGCCGCTGCGCCGGCCGGAGCTGTACCGCGCCTCTCCCGCGAACGTGAAGTTCCTCGGCATCCCCGTGCTCTTCATCGTCGCCCCGTTGTCCATCGCCATCTTCGTGGCGCTCGCGGTGGTATCCACCCAGTACCCGGCGCTGGTCATGAACGGCAACACCGCCAACTTCTGGTGGATCCCGGCGTGGTTCGCGGGCTTGATCGTGGTCGGTGCAGCCCTGTACTACATTCCGCGTCTCATCCGCGCCCGCCGCGGCATCAACGTCAGCTTCGTCTACAAGGAGTTGCCGCCCGAGTGACGCCGAACGTCCCTGACGCCGCCCTCGGAAACGGCATCCTCGCAGACATCCGCGCTGAAGCAGAACGCCTCGGCACTCGCGCGCTGACGTCCGGATTGCCAGCCCGCCTGCTGGGCGGGCTGGCGATCTGGCTGCGCTGCCCGAGCGTGCGCAGCGGCCCGTTCGCCCGCGGTTACGACGACATGGACTTCGCGGTCACCAGCCGCGGGAGTACCGAGTTCAAGGAGTTCCTGACCGCTGAGGGCTACCTGCCCGACCGCTTCTTCAACGGTCTGCACGGCGAGTCGCGCTTGTACTTCGCCGCGCCCGACGGCCGCTGGTCAGTCGATGTCGTTATCGACGAGCTGACCATGTCGCACCGGCTCGACCTGCGGGACCGGCTCGACGGGCCATCGCCGACGGTGCCGCTGGCCGACCTGCTGCTGAGCAAGCTGCAGGTATGGGAAATCAATTCCAAGGACCTCGGCGACACGCTGTGCCTGCTCGCCGACCACCGCCTAGACCTGGACGACTCCGATCCTGAGGCGATCAGCCTCCGGCGCGTCACGGCAGTGCTCGGAGCGGACTGGGGCTTCTGCCACACCGCCGAGCGCAACATCGGGAAGCTAGCCGAGCTGTGGACCGAAGCGCCCCTGCTGACGACAACATTCGACGCCGGCGAGCAGCTCAAGGCCCTCCGCCGGGCCATCGACGAGGCTCCCAAAACCCGGGGCTGGCGCATGCGCGGCCGGATCGGCGAGCGCGTGCGCTGGTATCAGGTCCCGGAAGAAGTGGGTCACTAGCATCGCCCTGGCGCGCAAAAGGAGCAACCGCGAAACTGGCCCGACCCGCCGCGGCGCGGTCACTCTTAACCCGAGCCGCGGGTCACGCCCCGACCTTCAGCCACGGCTTCGGACTGCAAGCCAATCAGTCCATGCATCGCCGGCCAATTTTCGCTACATTTTAGGCGTGATCCATGTCGTTGAGATGCCAACGGAAGCCGGAGGCCACTTGCTCGTCCAGGTATCTGACGAGGACCTGCCCGGCGGACTCCAGCTGGCAGCCAAAAAACCCGGCGAAATCGTAGCCCGTCTCAGGAAGCCTGTCGAGCAGGCTCTGGCGGAAATAACGCCGGCTATCGAAGCTACTCTCGACCGGCTGACCGCTATGTCGCCAAATTCAGTTACGGTGGAGTTCGGAATCATTCTCGGCCTGGAGGCTGGCGCGGTACTGGCTAAAGGTTCAAGCGAGGTCCACTTCAAAGTCACTCTGGCCTGGCAGCCACACCAAGACAAGCAACGCCCGCCAGTCCGTGGCGATATGGATAGCAGCAAACAACAAGCCTCCTGAAATACATCTCAGCTGAACGACCGACTGTCCCGCTCGAGATCCGTTAAGCACGGACGGAGGCTACGTTGAAACCGGCTCTGAAGGCTCACCAGTACGTTTGCCGAATATTTGAAGAAAACAGGGCCTCGACAACCGCAGGCGTCGGCTTTGTCATCGACGATCGGCACATTGTCACCTGTGCGCATGTCGTTAACACGGCTCTCGGGCGTGACGAGCGCGCTCAGGTCCCACCATCCCGGGCCAGCCGGATACTCGTTGACTTCCCAATGAGTAGTGTCACACCCGAGGCCAGTGTCCGAACTTTCACTGTTGTTCCGACTGCCTGGAAACCGCCCGGCTCCGCCCCAGGCTCTTTCGTCCCCGAGTTTGCCGGCCTGGAACTAGCAGCGGGCGAGGAGCTCCCGCCAGAGATTGGTTTCGCACCGCTTGTCAACCACAAGTGGGTTATCCCGGACGGCAGCCAGTCGACCCGAATGGCACTGTACGGATACCCGAGTGGCAGGCCCAGCACGTGGTCCAGAGGAAGATTCGCTGGGATGGTTGACCACGGGATGCTTCAGTTCGAAGGTGATTCAGCGGTAAATCCACAGGCCGGTTTTAGCGGCTCACCTCTCATTGTCGAGGGCAATAACGATGGGCCTGACTACGCTGTCGGCATGCTCGCGTTCGCTGGTGGCGGCACAGATAGGGACGCGTGCTGCGTTTCCGTAATGGACATATGGAAATTCTGGCCTCAGTTACGCGCTGCAATGATCCGCACGCTCATAGCCCGTCTCTGGAGTCGCTATCTGAAGAAGGAGTCGGCTTGGGCGGGACCGCGCTTTCAGGTCGCACCATCATTTGATCTGACAGCGCGACAGACCATTGCCGCTCGGCACAAGCTTCAGGCAGACGAGGAGGTCATAGGACTCTATGTCAGCAGTCCGTTCCTCTCGTCCTTCAGACCTGTTGGCATGAGCATCGCGATCACCACGCTTGGCGTGAGCATTCGGCCTGAGGGAGTATTCGCTAAGCCCTGTTACATTTCGTACAAGCAGATGCCTGATTATTCGGTCACGCGTGAGCGGGACACGGTGTACGGGAGCCAGGCGACCACTTCGACCTGGTTTCTCAAAATAAGAGACGGCAATGGGCGTACGATTTTTTCGGTGCCTGGCGACATGCATTATGAGCTATTTAGCAAGATCCACGACCTTATGCGCGGACAGGAAACGAGATAGCGGGGCCAGCGTGCTCGACCTGATCGGCACTCCACCGCGCTGGTAGCGGTACCAGGCGCTCCTTGAGAGCGCCGCCACCCTATCCTGAAATATCTATTTATAAGTAAGACCGCGGAGTTGACGGCGAAAATAGCACAGCGAGGATTCTCTGGCTGACTAGTCCACGAGGATCGCCGCGCACGTGGTAGCCGGGTGGCATGAAACGGGGAACGCTCCCACCCGTGCCTCGGTTTCCGGCAGTAAGCCGACGAATGATCGCCATCATCGCTGCGGGTGCCCTTCTCGTCCTCGCTGGGCTGGGGTACCTGCTCTTCCACCCGGCGAATAGCGCGGTCCAACGCGAGGAGCAGGAGTACGAGACGTGGGTCAACGGATTCGCGGCCGGCCTCGGTCACCGGCCTGCCGTTGTGATCCTGGAGCCTGATGCCCTTGCCGAGCTGAGCAGCTGCAGCGGCAGCGCCCAGCAGCAGGCCCGGCTGCAGATGCTGTCGTACGCCGTCCAGGCTCTCCAGTCGAAACGCGACCACGTGTACCTGGACGCGGGCCATTCCAACTGGGTGCCGCCGGCCCAGATGGCGGTCCGTCTCAAAGCTGCCGACATCGCTCAGGCCTATGGGTTCTCGCTGAATGTGTCCAACTACGAGCCAACCGGTCAGCAGATCGGCTACGCGCACGAACTGGACCGGGACCTCGGAATGGCCAAGCGGTTCGTCGTCGACACCAGCCGCAACGGGGAGGGCAGCGCTGCTGGAGCGGGTCATAGCGGGCGTGTACCGGGGCATAGCGCTGGTGGACACGGTCATCTGGCCGGTAGCTCGCTCTCGCGAGCTCTGCCGGCCGCCGGCCGGAGTGCACTGGCGAATCGGCTCTTCACCAACCCCGACACACAAGCGGCGGACTGGGTCCGGACCCACCCAGACGACCCATTGGCGCACGAGATCGGACGGCGCATCGCGGACCAGCCGACGGCACAGTGGTTTGGCCCGTGGAACACTGACATCACCCATGCTGTGTCGAGCTACACCGGCGCCGCGTCCAGAGCGCACAAGGTGCCGGTACTGGTGACCTACGCCATCCCGCGCCGCTACTGCGGGGGCAGCAACAACATGAGCGACGCGGGAGAGTGGTGCAACGTCCCCGGCCAGCAGCTTGGCCTGGCGCCGCGAGTCCTCGATAGCCGCGGCGACATGGGACTTTGGATCAAGCCACCCGGTGAGTCCGATGGCAACTGCGGGGTCGGCGCCGGGACCCAAGCGGGCGAGTTCTCACCCGCCATCGCCAAGGACCTGATCACAGGCGGTTCGTAAGCGTCATGGTCGCCGGCACTGGGTCGACCCGCTGCTGAAAAATGGCCACCTTATCTCCCTGAGCAACGAGCTTGGCTCGTCCGAAGCACGCCGACCCTCAGCGGGGCCAATCGCGGCGAACTCTCCGAAAACCGTCGCAAGCGGGCTAGCTGGCGCCAGCGCCAGTCGGGCCACGATGTCTGGGCGCTAAAGCCGTCGCCGCGCGGTCCCGCATGACTAGTGCCGGACCGCGCGGCGTCCCCCCGACGGCAATCGTCACATTGAGTTCGCCCGGCACGGAATGTCCGAAGCAATGTCCGGACAACGTCGGACAGCCCTTAGGCGTCTTTTGATCAGCATTTTTCGCGGCAGCGGAGGGAGTACCTAGCGTGAGCGGTGTCGAGTCCGGGCAGGTTGCAGCGGATCCAGAACGGATCGCGACTCAGCAGGACTTCGGCCGAGAGCTCACTGCCGTGCGCAGCCTCGCCGGGATGACAGTGCGGCAGGTCGCGCGCGCGGCTGGATTGCCTATCAGTACGGCCGGCGACTACTTCTCCGGCCGGCATCTGCCCGGCAACGCTCAGCCAGAACAGCTGATCAGGCTGCTGCAGACGTGTGGCGTCACTGATGCAGCGGAACAGGCACGCTGGCTGGACGCCCTCCGCCGCGCCCGGCGGTCACCGCGCAGGAAGATGCCGGCCGATTCGCCATACCGCGGCCTGGCCAGGTTCGAGCCGGAAGACGCGCGGTGGTTCTTCGGCCGTGAGGGTATCGCTGAGCGGCTGGCCGAACTCGCCGAGACGGAACCGGTGCATGGCCAGAGCGGTCAGTCAGGTGACTCAGATCATTGGTCCGAGTCGGCTGACGGACTGCCGCTGGTCCTGGTCGGTGCTTCCGGTTCGGGCAAGTCGTCGCTGTTGCGGGCGGGCCTGATCCCCCGGCTCTCCGGACCGTCCATAATCTTCGATCCGACAGCCGCATCGGGCCCTGCGCTGCGGAACCAGCTCGCTGAACTCGGCGCGGCTCGCGCCTCCGCCGGCTCCTGTGAGCTTGCAGTCCCAGGAGGTCCAGCGGTCATCGTCGATCAGTTCGAGGCCGTCTTCACTCACTGGCCGGACGAAGCCGAGCAGCGAGCGTTCATCACCGAACTATGCGAATTCGCCCGCAGTTCCCTGGTAGTCCTCGCTCTCCGAGCCGACTTCTACGAGCACGCGCTCCGCCATCCCGGGCTGGCGAAAGCGCTCCAGGCGAGGCAGGTAGTGCTGGGTTCCATGACAGCCGACCAGGTGCGGCGCGCGATCACCGAACCCGCCCGGATCGCTCGCCTGGACGTGGAGGACGGGCTGGTCCGCCTGCTGCTTCGCGATCTCGCTCCGCCAGCCGACGCCATCGCAGGCGAGCTCGAAATTCTCCAGGCCAATGGCGATCAGCCGGGAACGAACGGCCGGGGTTCGCACGAGTTCAGTCGCGACGGCAGTGTCCTGGAGGCGAGCTCAACCGCTGACGGCAGCGTTGCCAGCTCGGAGCAGGGTGCTTACGAAGCAGGCCAGTTGCCGCTGCTGTCCCACGCCATGCTTGCCACCTGGCAAAACAGCCGCGGCGGCGCGCTCACCATCGCAGACTACCTGGCGAGCGGCGGGATCCGGGAAGCGCTGGTCCGGACTGCCGAAGGAGCATATTCCGCGCTCCCGCCGGAAGAGCAGCAGCTTGCCCGCCGCCTGTTCCTCCGGCTGGTGCAGCTGGCCGACAACGCGCCGCCAACTCGCGCCACCGTCGAGCTTGGCGAATTGCGCGGCTGGGGCGGCGGCAACGCCGACCATGCACTCAGCAGGTTCGTTGACGAGCGGCTCATTACGGTAGACGCGAACACCGCTCAGATCACCCATGATGCACTTCTGGCCGAGTGGCCGAGGCTGCGATCCTGGATCGACGCCAGCCGGGACGACCTGCATGCCCGCCAGCGCATCAGCGAGGCCGCGCGAGCCTGGCGGGATGCCGGCCGGGAGACCGCTGCGCTGTGGCGCGGCAGCCAGCTCGCGCTTGCGCGCGACTGGATCTTCGACGAGGAGAAGCGCGCTTCCCTGGGAGCGCTGGCGTCAGAATTCGTCAATGCCGCGATTGTCGAGGACGAGGCCCGCGAACGCGCGGAACGACGCCGGGCGCACCGGCTGCAGCGTCTCGTTGCCGCGCTCACCGTCCTTCTCGTAGCCGTGTGCGGGCTGGCGGCATACGCATTCCAGCAACGGCAGACGGCTGCGACTGCACGCGATGACGCGAACTCGCGCGAGATCGCAGTCGAGGCCGGCCAGGTCCGCAGCCTGGACGTGCCGATAGCGGCACAGCTAAGTGTTGCCGCATACCGGATAGCCCGGACACCGCAGGCAGTCGCGAGCCTGATCGAGTCGACGGGCTCACCGTCAGCCGAGCGGATCCTGGACTCCGCGGGGGTGGTCCAGTCGGTCAGCCTGACACCGGACCACAAAGTGCTCGCGGTCGCTGCTGCCGACGGCAGCCTGCGGCTCTGGAATGTCGCCAGGTCGGGACATCCCGTGTCCATTGGCCGCCCGCTGGAGCATGACACCGCCGCTCCGCTGTACACAACCGCATTCAGCCCGAACGGCAAGATCCTCGCGGCCGCGGGGGCCGGGCGCTCAATCTCGCTGTGGGATGTGGGCGATCCAGGGCATCCGGTGCTGCTCGGCAAGCCGCTGACCGGGCCGACCAACACTATCTACTCGGTGGCGTTCAGCCCTGACGGCAGGACACTCGTAGCGGGTAGCGCCGACGACACGGCACGGCTGTGGAACGTGAGCGATCCGGCGCATCCAGTGTTGCTCGGCAAGCCGCTGACCGGCGCGACCGGCTACATCGAGTCCGTCGCCTTCGCGCCGGGCGGCACAACGCTCGCACTCGGCAGCGCAGACGGCACCGTGCGATTGTGGAACGTCGCCAACCCGGCACATCCAGTGCCGGTGGGCAGGCCGCTGACCGGGCCGGGCAACATTGTCACCTCTGTAGCGTTTAGCCCGGACGGTCACCTGCTCGCTGCGGCAAGCCAGGACGACAAGGTGTGGCTGTGGAAGATCGGCCCGCACGCCGCGGCGCCGGATGGCACGCTGACCAACGCGACCGACTGGGTCAATGCCGTGGCGTTCAGTCCCGACGGCACCGAGCTTGCGGCCGGTACCAGTGATGCCAGCGTGCTGGTCTGGAATGTCGCGGACCGCACGCTGATCACGACGCTGCCCCACCCGCAGCCGGTTACCTCGCTGGCCTGGGACGGCCCTGGCCGGCTGGCAGCCGGTGACGCGGACGGAACTGTGTCCCTGTGGCAGGTTCCGCCGCCAGTCCTGCTGACAGGCAGCCCGGCATACGACGCCGTGTACAGCCCCGACGGCAAGACGCTCGCTGTGAGCAGCCAGGACAACTTGCAGCTATGGAGCGCCACCGGTCACAGGCAACTCGCCGCGCAACCCGTGCCGGGCACGTTCGTGGACGCAGTCGAGTTCGCCCCCCGGGCGCGCGTCCTCGCCGCCACCTACGGCGACGGCATGTTCCAGATGTGGCGCACAGCGAGCGGACACCTGGTATCGCTCGGCCAGCCGGTCCGGGCCTCGGCGACCGGCATGACCGAGACCGTGGCTTTCAGCCCCAATGGCGAGCTGGTAGCAACCGGCGGCGACGACGGCACGCTGCGACTGTGGTCGGTGCGGGATCCAGCCCGGCCGAGGCTTCTGGCTACCACGCGTGACTCCGGCAGTTACGTGTTCGGTGTCGCCTTCTCCCCGGACGGCAGAGTTGTCGCTGCTACTAGCGCCGACAATCTCACCAGGCTGTGGAACGTCGCGAACCCCGCTCGGCCGGTACTGCTGGGCCGTCCGCTGCGCGGTCCGTCCAGCTACGCCATCTCGGTGGCGTTCAGCCCGGACGGCAGCCTGCTGGCCGTCGGCGCGGCGGACAAGACCGTGCGGCTGTGGAATGTCGCTGACCCGGCTCGTCCGCAACCGGTCGGTACGCCGCTGACCGGGCCTACCGGCTACGTCTACGGCGTGGCGTTCAGCGCAAACGGCAAGACCCTGGCTGCCGCAGTGACCGATGGCACCGTCTGGCTGTGGAATGTCGCCACCCCCGCACATCCTGCACTGCTCGCCACGCTGACCGGACCGAACGGCCACGTCTATTCCGTCGACTTCGCCCCGGCGGGCAGCCAGCTAGCAGCCGCAAGTGCCGACGGCACCGTCCGGCTCTGGAACACAAATCCGGCCGCCGCCGTTGCCGCCGTCTGCGCCGGCGCCGGGCAGTCCGTCACCAGGCAAGAGTGGGCGACCTATGCTCCGGGCATCTCGTACCAGCCACCGTGCCTATAGCACGCATTCCCTGTTGTTCCGCAACCGCCGGAAACCGCTGGCCGAAAGGCGGAAAGCCAAATCTTAGTAAGTACTGATAATGGCTATTCGCGCCGCGTTCGCCGACTGTTACCTGCGAGTAATCCGGCGTCAAACTGCCCGGCTTACGGTCAGCCTGGCCCATACAGGCCGCTTCCCCGACTGGACCGGAGGCCCCGGGATGAGTGACCAGGAGCAGACAGCACAACCAGCCAGCACAGCACAGCCAGCCAGCACAGAGCGGACGGAGCAGGACAGCAACCCACTGGTCCGCAGCCCGCAGGCAGGTGGCCGCGCGCAGCGCATCCGTCCCAGCAGGCGCAGCTTCATCGCGGGCGCGTCAGCGGCCGCGATTGGCGCCGCCGTGTCGCAAAACGTGACCGGCCGGGCGGCCGCCGCTCAGTCCAAGCTGATCGATAAAGCGCTGGCGGCATCCACCTCGGGCGCGTCGCTCAGCGACATCAATCACGTCGTTATCCTCATGCAGGAGAACCGGTCGTTCGACCACTACTTCGGCACCATGTCCGGTGTTCGCGGGTTTTCCGACCCGAACGTGCTGCAGCAGACGGTCGGCGGCGTGCAGTACCCCGTGTTCGACCAGTTCGGCTACCAGCCTGGGGTCGGCGTCACTTCCAGCGGCTACATGCAGCCGTTTAACCTGCTCAACGACCCGCCACAGGAGAACGGCGAGACCACCAACGACATCGCCCACGACTGGGGTACCCAGCACGCCAGCTGGAACAACGGCGCCATGAACGCATTCATGACCGCGCACCTGAGCTCCGATGGCGACACAAACGGACCGGTCACCATGGGCTACTACAACAGCTCCGAACTCGCCTTCTACTACGCGCTGGCTAACGCATTCACGGTCTGCGACGGCTACTTCTGCTCGGTGCTCGGACCCACCGATCCGAACCGCCTGATGGGCATGTCGGCCTGGATCGACCCGAACGGCACGAACGGCGGCCCGGTGGTCGAGACGTTCTCGGACCGGGTAGCCGAGTACGGGGCGCTGTCCTGGGAGACCATGCCCGAGGCGCTGCTGAAGGCCGGAGTCAGCTGGAAGGTCTACAACGACCCGACAGGCCTCCTTGGGCTGAGCCCGCTGCCGTACTTCGCGAACTACAACAACCCGTTCTCGATCACCGGCCTGGAACTCATCTCCAAGGCGCTGACACCGACCTACCCTGGCACGTTCCAGAGCGACGTGTCCTCAGGCAAGCTACCGTCGGTCTCCTGGATCATCCCGCCACTGGCCGAATGCGAGCACCCGGCCGCACCGCCAGAGTACGGCGAGTACCTGGTCCAGCAGATCCTGAACATTCTGGTGTCCAACCCCGACGTCTGGGCGCAGACAGTCTTCATCGTGATCTACGACGAGAACGGCGGTTTCTTCGACCACGTGCCGCCGGTGACGGCTCCGGCCGGGACCGAGGGTGAGTACCTGACCGTGCTGCCGTCAGCAGCCGACGGCATTGCCGGCCCGATCGGGCTCGGCTTCCGGACGCCGTGCCTGGTGATCTCGCCGTTCAGCGCGGGCGGATACCTGTACTCGGGCACGCTCGACTCGACCTCGACGCTGCGGCTGATCGAGACCAGGTTCGGCGTGAAAGTGCCGAACCTGAGCGCCTGGCGGCGCAGCGTGACCGGCGACTTCACCAGTGCGCTGAACTTCACCGCGACGCCCACCACGGCCGTGCCGACACTGCCGGCCACTTCACTCGGCGACACCACGGTCGTCGAAGAGGCAGTGCTTAACGCATTGGCCGGCACCCTCGACGTCGGCATCCCGTACCCGCTGCCAACGTCGAACTCCATGCCGTCGCAGGCGACCACGCCGGCCAGGCCGCAGGTACCGTAGCGCGCCCGGATAGCGGAACGCACGGGCGAGCGGTCCAGGGTGCCGTTTTCGGCGGGGACTCAGCTCCGGCGGAACGGCACCCTCCCGCCCCAGCGGATAAGCGGGACACCTTCCGGGGCGTCGGCCTGTCCTCTCCGCTAGCGGTCCACTGCCGCCCGACGGTTGCGTCGGACCTTGGCGGCGGCACCTGCGGCACCTCGTACCCGATGACCTTGACCCGCTCCGCCTGGGTCTTCGCCGTCGACACCCCGAACAGCCGATCCCGCTCCTCGACGAGTTCCATGTCCGCCTGTCCGTCGCCGGTCAGCGACCACATCAGCCTCGGCTCGCCCAGCGGGACCTCGGTCGTCGGATCGGGCCAGGTGTGCCAGGACTTGCCCCAGGTCGTGAGCAGGTAGGTCATGAAATCTGTCTCTGCCTGGTCGTTCATGACCGGGGCGACCAGCCCGCCGCCCAGCACCTCATAACTATGCGGGTGCCAGTACTTCTTCTCCTCGTCCGGAAGCGACCGGAAAACGTTATCCGCCACGATGTATTCCACCCCGAGCAACTTCGCCCCGGCGCCAAAGGAGTCGTACAGCAGGCACTGGTGCATCTCGTAGTCGCCCTCACCGCGCATCCCGCAGTAATGCATGGTTGTCACCTGGAACTCGGGGTTGTTCTTGGCAACGTGAAAGCCGCAAAAGAAGAGGGCGTGACTCCGGACCGGACCCATGACCTGGTCGGCTTCCAAACGGTTCATCGGGTGCTCCCCTCACGTCGCGTGCTGCTTCGATCGGGAGCGATCTATACCCTCACCGGCATTGACCAAATCAGGTAGGCCAACTCAGGACGAAACCTCCACAGACCCCTTGGTCAGAGGTGGAGGGTCCAGGACTTAGGGTGCGTGGCCACGATCTTGCCGTGCCTGCGCTTGTAGACGGTGGGGCGCTTGCCCGGGAAAACAGCTGTCAGCCAGGTGTACTGCCGATCACCGGGGTGGCCTTTAACGGCGGCGCTGCCTCGCAGGGTGACCCTGGCGCGCATCTTCTCGATGTGGCCCTCAGCGCAGTTGGGCTTGCACAGGTTCTCCCAGAAGATGCCGCGGCCGGCCGCACGATGGCTCGTCCACCTGGCCCAGTGCAGATGCATCACGCCCAGGCCGTGGTCCGCGCAAGCCAGGACTATGGTTCGAGGCTTAACCTCGGGCTTGCCGTTGCAGCTAAGCACCACGAATTTCGCCCTGTGCGCCGCAGCGGGAGTGGCGGCAGCATTCGCCGGCCCGGCCAGGCCGAGGCCGCCGGCCAGCAACAACGCGGTAGCGGCCACGGTGCCAATTGTGGCGCGTCCGAGCTTCATCGTGTCCCTCGCAAGGTTTAGTGACGTACGTGACGCTACTAAGGACGGCAGTTGCGGGACGACGGTTGGCCCTAAGCCGCTTTTGATTCGCTGATGAGCTCACCGGCGACCCATTGCGCGGCGTTCCCCGGATAGGGAGCGGGCAGGCTCAGGACGATGTGCGGGAAGCCGGCGTCAACCGCCACAGCGATCGCGTCCCGTGTGTCACCGGGGTGGTCGTAGGAGACCCGCAGCACGATCGAGCGGGTGATCGACGCCGGGTCGCGGCCGATCTCCGAGCAGAAGCGGTCTAGCAGAGCGCTGCGACGGACAGCGTCGTCGATGTCGCCGCCGGGGATGTTCCACAGGTCGGCATGCTCGGCGACGATGCGCAGCGTCGCGGTCGAGCGTCCTCCGATCAGTATCGGTGGATGCGGTCGCTGGACTGGCTTGGGATTGCAGAACGCTCCGGTCAGGTGGACGTAGGTGCCGTCGAAGTCGAATGGTTCGGCCTCGGTCCACAACCGCCGGATGACCGTGCACGCCTCGCCGAGGCGCCCGACCGCGTGCGCGGCGTCATGAAAGGGCAGGTCGTGTGCCTCGTACTCACGCCGGGCCAACGGATGGCCGGGCCGTGAGCCTGCTCCGATGCCAAAGTCGAGCCGCCCGCCGGAGACGATGTCGACGGTCGCGGCAATCTTGGCCAGCATCGCCGGCGGCCGGAACCGGTTGCTCGTCACCATCAGCCCGAGGCGCAGTCGTTCGGTCTGCGCGGCGAGGGCCGACAGCAGCGTCCACCCTTCGAAGGCCGGGCCACCAGGATCACCGGCGATCGGCATGAGGTGATCGAACAGCCAGGCATGCTCGATCTGCGGGATCGTGTCCGCCTCTTGCCAGACGCGCAGAACCTCGCGGTAGCTGACCTGTTGCGGGGCCGTCATGATCCCGAAACGCGGTCCGGTTGCCAGTGACATGGGCCGGCGGTCCTTCCGTTCCGTTCTCGGCGGAGCTCGGCGGCTCGGCCCCGCTCTGGCACAATTACTAAGCGGAACCCTGCTCCGTTGCCGATGATACGGAGCGGCGCTCCGCTTTGCAACTGGCCGAGAGGAAAACGAACCGGTGGCCGATGCCGATGGGCACGTAGGGCGAACGTCCCCGCGGAAACGCGCCGACGCCCGGCGCAACGAGCAGACCCTGCTCGACGCCGCGGCCGCCGTGTTCGTCACCGCCGGCGTGGACGCGCCGGTCCGCGACATCGCCGCGGCGGCCGGCGTCGGGATGGGTACGATCTACCGCCACTTCCCGACCCGGGCAGACCTCGTCATCGCCGTCTACCGTCACCAGGTCGACGCCTGCGCGGAAGCCGGACCAGCCCTGCTCGCGAGCAGCAGCACACCCCACGCTGCGCTGACGCAGTGGATTGATCTCTTCGTTGACTTCCTGGTCACTAAGCACGGACTCGCCGCGGCACTACAGTCCGACAACGCCCGCTTCGAGACTCTGCATGCTTACTTTCTCGACCGCCTGGTGCCCGTGTGCTCTCAGTTGCTCGACGCCGCTGCCGCCGCTGGCCAGATTCGCCCTGGAATGGATGCTTACGAACTCATGCGCGCGGTTGGCAACCTGTGCGTAGGCGTCGACGGCGACTCACGCTACGACGCGCGTCGCATGGTCGGGCTGCTGATCTCCGGGCTGCTCCAATCCGGCCGCGCCAGCCAGTGATGCAGCGTTAATCGCCGGGCGACTTGACGACGGAGATGAGCACCACAGGCCGTATCGAGTACGCGTCGTAAACCCACTTCTCGAGGGCGCGCCGGACCAGGCGCTCGAGCTGCTGGAAGTCGCCAGAGGCAGCCTCAAGCCATCGCTTCGCAGCAGTATCGGCCACTTTTCCGGTCTCGGAAGAGTCAAAGGGATCCACGGGCACGCCACGCAACGACACAACTGGCTCAGCGAGTAGCTGACCCGAAGCCGGGTCCACGAGAAGCGCTACTGACACGACGCCGGACTCGGCAAGACGCCGGCGCTCCCTGAGGGTTGACTCGTCTACTTGGCCGATCGTGCCGCCATCTACGTAGATGTTGCTGCAGGAGTATTTGCCCGCGACCAGCGCTTGCCCGTCGACGAGGTCAAGGACATCACCGTTTTCGAGCAGGACAACTTGATCGTCTGACATTTCTGCTTCATGTGCAATGCGCGCATGAGCGCGAAGGTGGCGCCATTCGCCATGGACCGGCAGAAGGTACCGCGGTTTCGTCACCCCGAGAACGTGGGCGAGGTCTACGGCCGGTGCGTGCCCGGACGCATGAATGACGGCATTCTCAGGATGGAGGACCTCCACGCCTTTCTTATTCAGTGCGTTGACGACGCGGAAGACATCTTCCTCGTTACCTGGGATTAGTCTTGCCGAAAGCATTACCAAATCGCCGGCATGAAGCTTGATCGGGTGCTCATCGCGAGCCATCCGGGAGACCGCCGCGAGCGGCTCGCCCTGCGAGCCGGTGCAAATAAGCGCCACGTCCTCGCGCGACGAGTTAAGCGCCGCGTCAAGATCGACCTGAGCGCCCACCGGGATGTTGAGAAAGCCGAGGTCTCGCGCAATTCCCATATTCCGAATCATGGAACGGCCGATGAAAGCGAACTGCCGCCCCGAACGGACCGTCGCACTGATGGCCTGCTGCACACGGTGCACGTTGCTCGCGAAGCACGCAAATATAACCCGGCCGGATGTGTTCAGAAAAACGTTGTTGATGTTGTCGGTAATATCGCGCTCGCCGGGCAGCGTCCCGCGGACAGCGGCATTGGTCGAGTCGCTCATCAGCAGATCGATGCCCGAAGCTGCCTCCCGCGCGAAGCCCGCAAGGTCGGTCTGACGCCCGTCCAGGGTGCGGTTGTCCAACTTGAAGTCACCGGTATGAAGCAGATGCAATCCACCCACGCGGATTGACACCGCGAGACCATCGGGCACTGAGTGGGCTACAGCAAGGAACGTGGCACGAAAAGCACCTAGGTCACGACTCTCGCCATCGGTCACCTCTATGGTCTCCGGGTGCAGGCCGCTCTGCCGTGCCTTCGCCTCAGCCAGGGCCAGCGTCAGCCGGCTACCCACTAGCGTGACGTCCTGATACTGACGGAGCAGATACGAGACAGCACCAATATGATCCTCGTGTCCGTGGGTAAGAATCAGATACCGTGGGGCAGCAGCCAGCTTGCGCAATATCGAAAAGTCCGGAAGAATGAGATCGACGCCAGGCTGCTCCTCAGACGGAAATAGAACTCCGCAGTCAACTATCAGCAATTCGTCTTCGTACTTAATGGCCATCATGTTGCGGCCGACTTCGCCAAGACCTCCGCATGCGACAATGCGAATGGCTCCGGGAACAGCCTGCGGTGCGTCAACGTCAGTAAACAGCTCTGGCATTACTCGACTCCGGCAGATACCTAAGCCTCATTAGTACGGAGGCCATTATTCCGGCTTATTATACCTGCCCGGCCACAACACGAATGTGGCCGCCGCGCCGGCTGGGTGAGCACCTACTTCCGGTTGCCGCACTAGCTGGCCGGTTCGCGGGTTAGACGGCGCAGGCGACGGGAACGAACCCGCGCTGAGCATGGCGGCCACTTCGACTGACTGCAAGGAGCCTCTCGGCTAGGCGTAGCAATGTCGAATAATCGTGATTTCCGCGCCAGAGCAGTGCCGCGCACCAGGATCGCCGGATCGCTTTCAGCGGCCTCCCGGCATAGGCCGGCTAGCCGCCGAACTACTGTCGTGCGGGTCGGCGCTGCCGGGTTCTTCGCGCTCGCGTACGTGCTGGCCGGATGCAGCGGAGCGCACTACGGCATGACGAGATGCCCTGCAGCGGGTCTTGTCGGCAGAGCGGCGAAGGCACCCGACGTGAAACTGCTGCCGAACTCGGCGCCGGCGGGAGGCGGATCGACAACACCCACGGACTGGACCTGTAACTACGTGCCGGCAGACCAGTACCAACGCTGGCTGGACGGTTCCCATGACGCGTTGAGCGTCGAAATCTACCTGTTCCCGAAAAAGATCGTTAGCAAGCGACTCATGGGCAACATGGACGGGCACGCCGCGTTGCAGAGCGGCAAGGCCACGGTCGCGGGCCAGATCACGCTGGCCGGCCAGGCGGCGCCAGTTACCGTCTTCAGGAGCGGATACGGAGCCTGGACAGGGCAACGCCTTCCAGACGGTAGCTACTCGGCGCTGGCGATCTATCTTTCCTCTCGTCAGGCGCCGCGTACCGCCCCTGAATTTCAGCACGAGTTGCAGGCTCTGGCGCAGCTCAGCGGTCTGGGCTGACCACACCACCCACCTGTCAGCCGCAATGCCCGATCACCGCCTGACGCGGACGTTACTGACCATGCCGGCGAGAGTCTGCCTCCGAGCGTGGCGGTAGTGCGGTCGCGCCGCCTGGCTCGCGGCCTCCGCCGGTATCTCGGCGGTTGTCGCCTGAACGGCGCGGCTGAGGTGCCGAGAGGGCACCTGGCACACCTGCGCCACCGGAGGGCCAGGTGCCTTGCGGTCCCGCGCTCCGTGCAGCGGGCTTGTCGAAGTATCCCATTGTGGGCCAATTAATGATTATCGGCAGCAGCACTATGCACGCCGCCGCGCCCACCACTGCGAGGCCGAGGAACAGCTCGAGAGAGGTCATGCCGGCGCGCGTGACAATGTCATAGCCAAATCGGGACAGGCCGATTCCGGCCGGAAACAGCCCCAGGACCGCAGCAGTCACGGCGAGCGGAAATATCGCCACATACTCGTTTCCTGGCCGCGTATCGATAGGAAGCAAGGCAGCGCAGCCAATAGCCGCAAGCAAAAAGATCCCAATGTGCATCATGTCGTATCGCGTAAGGGTGGCGCTAACTGCCAATAGCACGATTGCGACCATGAAGACGCTCATGTTTGCAACCTGCTGCCGGGACTTCATGCCATCGATGAGCCCGAACACCACCCGGGCCCCTTGCACCAGCGCTGCCCAGAACGCAGCTTCCATCAGCACAAGGAGATGCAAGTGGGCAGCACTCGGCACCATGCCTGTCAGGTAATGCGGCGCGGTAATGCACGTAACTGCGCAAATTCCGTACAACAACGCGAGCCCTGGGTAGGCATGGAACCGAGCCGGAACCGGCCGCTCCGCGCGGCGGGGCGTCGCGCCATCTGGCGGCGCGCTCAGCGACCGGCTGAGCAGCAGTTCGGCGATGAGGAGTACGGCGAGCACCAATGGGAGGCTCCACCACGCGCTCGTCCCGAAGGTGGCCAGGGCGTAGAGCGGCGAAGCGGCCAAACCCGCTGTCAGCAGCGCGTTCACCATGAGGATCTGCCGTCTCGTATGCAGCGGCTTCAGGCTTAGGGCATAACACCGCACATACTGGAAGCTAAGACCTAGCCCCGTCCCCACAAAGCCAGTAGAGACGAGCAACAACGCGTAGCTGACCGGAAGCCGCGGCGCGAACTCGGTTGCGATCAGCAAGGCCATGCCTACCAGGCTGCAACTCAGGCCCACACCGTAGCCCAACGCTGCGCGGCACCGCCGGCCCAGAGAGGCCGCGAACAGTGTCGCAAGGGCGGCAGCAATGATCAACGGTACGAGCAAAAAGCCGTATTGCGGGAGGCTAAGCGCATAGTGATAAGGCGAGAGGAAAATACGGGTGTACGCAGCAAATGTTACCGCTGTCGCACCTTGAATAATTGAGCCTGAATAAATCGTGATCCTACTAGCCATCCCGATCCGGTCGCTCAGTATCGTGGCCATGAGACTCCTTCGATGGCCTGAAATGCTGCCGGTGATGGCCAGGCAACACCACGACGCGGTGCCGGAGCGCCGTGCTGACGTGCTCCCGGAGGTCTGGCGCACCGGGTCAGACGGCGACTATTCCGGCCGTGGGTAGTGCGATGTGATCCCGGCATTGCCAGCGACCCGCACTACGTCCCGGCGACGTGCCCGCTCTCGCGACGGACCATGTGCGGCACTCAACCTGAACATCTGGGCCGCGTTGGCCCCGGCGACCCTGTCTGCCGGCCAGTGACTCTGCGAACCCCCGCTGCCGTACCTCTGGAAGGCACGACGCCGCAGGTCACAGGCGGTGTGAACTAACGTGCCCAGATTATTGTCTGGCAACCAGCAGGATTACGCCTGTGGCGTCAGTCGCTGTGACTGACCGTTTCGGGACGGTATCGCAGCAATCCCCGTCACGCTCCCTCCGCTGCTACCGCATCGGCTAGTGCAGCCATCGAGGCGAACTCAAAGTCAGGCGCAACGGAAGCGTCGGGCGCTGGCGTCGCCCCCCACCCGGGCCGCCCCTTGCGGCGATTGATCCAGGCAGTTGGCAAGCCAGCCTGCCGGGCGGGCACGTGGTCGTGGAAGAGACTCTGCGCGACATGCAGCAACTTGCCCTCTTCGACGCCGAGGCGGGCAGCCTCGGCTAGCAGCGACTCGAAGCTGCGCGGTGAGGGTTTGTAGGAGCCAACGTCCTCTGCAGTGATCACCGCGCTGAACCGCACGCCGAGACGTTCGTTGCTGGCCGCGAATGAGTCACGGTCCACGTTGGACAAGATGATGAGCTTGTACCGCTTGCTCAGTGCAGCGAGAGCATCAGCCGAGTCAGCGAACGCGGGCCAGTCGGGTACCGAGCGAGCCAGCTGCTGCGCATCGTCCGGGCTGACCGGAGACCGCAGTTCGTTCCCGAGCGCGCGCATGCTTCGCGCGAGGATCAGCGGATATGACTCGTGCGGGTATGCGGCCTCTGCGTCAGCTTCATGCTTGGAGTAGGCGGCTAGCAGTGCCTCGTCATCCAGATCAAGGCCTGCTGATCTCGCCCACGGGGTTAGCACGCCGGCCAGGCCCGCCTCCCAGTCGATCAGGGTCCCGTAGCAGTCAAAGCTCATGGCCTGGAACTCTGTCAATCGCACAGCCAATCCCTTCCAGTCGTCCCCAGCTGACAGTAACCAGGTACCGCGCGCAGCGGAATTACCTCCCTTAGCTCTGGAAGGCCCACATTCAATCCGGGAACGCCGGATACCTCCCGCCCGCATAGCCCGAGGCGCTGCATGCGGGGCGGCTGGCCGAATCGGCCCGGGCCCCGTCACGTACGTTGGGACGCATGGCGACTACGGAAAGCAGCGGCAAGTCCGGCTCGGCTCCCGGCCCGACCGCCTTCGTGCTTTTTGGTGCTACCGGTGACCTGGCCAAGCGAATGGTCATCCCGGCCTTCTACCAACTTGCCCTCCAGGGACTGCTCCCCAAGCAATGGATGCTCGTCGGCAACGGACGCGGCGACGTCGGGCACGAGGACTTCCGCAAGCACGTGCACGACGTGCTCACCGAATTCGGCCCCAAGCCCGAACAGTCCGCCTTTGACTCGTTCGCGCAGCGAGTGTTCTTCGCGGGCGGCGGGTTCAGCACCGACAGCCCGGGCAGCTTGCTGGACGTGCTGGCCACGACACAAAAGTCGCTCGGCGGCGAACCGCAGTTCGTGCACTACCTCGCGGTGCCGCCGGCCGCGTTCGCGGAACTCACCAAGGCGCTGGGTCAGCACAACCTAGCCGCGGGCGCCCGCGTGGTGTACGAGAAGCCATTTGGCACGTCTCCGGAGTCATTCCGCGAACTAGACCAGGCCGTCCATTCGGTTCTCGACGAGCAGCAGGTTTACCGGATCGATCACTTCCTGGGTAAGGAAGCGACCCAGGATCTGCACGTGCTGCGGTTCGCCAACGGCCTGTTTTCCGGCATGTGGAGCCGGGACAACGTCGAGTCCGTGCAGATCGACGTTCCGGAAAAGCTCGGCATCACCGACCGCGCCGGGTTCTACGACGCGACCGGAGCCGTGCTGGACATGCTGGTAACGCACCTGTTCCAGGTGGCCGCCGAGGTCGCGATGGAACCGCCCGCCACTCTCGGCGCCGTGGATTTGCAGTCAGCGCGGGAGAAGGTCATCGGCTGCTTCCGGCGGCTCGACCCGGCTGAGGTCGTGCTTGGTCAGTTCTCCGGCTACCGCGACGTTCCCGGTGTAGCGACGAAGTCCACCCAGAACACCTTCGTCGCGGCCCGGCTCTGGATCGACACGGACCGCTGGCGCGGCGTGCCGTTCTACCTGCGCACTGGCAAGCGGCTGGCGGCCACAAGGCAGCGGGTCAGCCTGGTACTCCGCAAGCCCGGCCGCCCGCTGGCGCAGTACCTGCCCGATGACGCCAACGTGCTGTCGTTCTCGCTGGCAGGCGACGGCGAGATTGATCTCACGCTGGTCGCGAAGAAGCCCGGTCCGGGGCTCGCACTCGACAACGCGGAGGCCGCGGTCCGGCTCGCAACGCTGGGCGGGGCCGACCCGCTGCCACCCTACGTCCGGCTGATCCATGACGTGCTGATCGGCGATCGCTCGCTGTTCACCCGGCCGGACGGCCTGGCCGCGGTCTGGGATGTGGCCCAGCCACTGCTGGACAACCCGCCGCAGGTCGCGCCGTACGCCGCCGGCTCCTGGGGGCCCGCTCAGGCCCGGGAACTCATCGCGCCCGGCCGGTGGCTGCTGGGCGAATGACGTGCGGCCGCGGTCTGCGCGGTGCGGGCGCTGACGGTGCGGGTGGCTGTCGTGTTGGCGTGACCATTACTGCACCCGGCGGCGAGGGCGCACAGCACACCGATCGCCAGCACGGCTGCTCCCCCGGCCACCGCTTTCCGCTTGCGCTGGCTGATCGCGAACCAGACCAGCCCGGTCACCGTCACGCATATCGCTACAAAGAAGTTCAGGCGCAGGCCGAGAAAGTACGCCGACGAGTCAATCCGGATCGTCTCCTCGAAGATCCGGTAGCCGGAATAGCCAGCCACGTAGAGGGCGAACAATCCAGGCGGCCGGATCGACGTGTGGTGGCCCAGCCAGACCAGCACCGCAGCGAAGATCAGGTCGAAGATCAATTCGTAGAGGAACGACGGCTGGAACGTGGTGTATTTCAGGTACTGGCCGGGCAGCCCTGAGCTCATCCGGGCGGCCTTACTGATCTCCAGCGCCCACGGCAGCGCGCTGGGCTTGCCGAACAACTGCTGGTCGAAGTAGTTCCCGATCCGCCCGATGCCCTGCGCTACGAGCAGCGCCGGGGCAATCGCATCCATGAACTCCGGCACGCTGGCACCGGACCGGCGCACCCGCCAGGCACCGACCAGTGCCCCGGCCAGGATCCCGCCCCAGACCCCGAGCCCGCCGTTCCAGATGGCTAGCGGGCCCCACCACACGTGCTTGGGAGTGATGTCGAACGGCGTGGTGATGTCGAAGTAGAGCCGGGCCCCGATGAGGCCGGCCGGAACCGCCCAGATGGCGACGTCGCTGACCAGCGACGGATCGCCGCCAGCCGCAGCCCACCGCCGCCGGGTGATGTAGATGGCAAGCGCTATGGCCACGACGTACATCAGGCCGTAGAAGTGCACGAACAGTGGGCCGAGGTGGAGGCCACTGATCGACGGACTCGGGATGAACGCGACCGTATGCCCGGACATGGGGACAGGCTAGCCCGAACCACCTGACCCGGCACTCCCGCTGCCTAACGCGGCCGCCTGGGTTGTCGCGCGGGAAAGGGCTGCCCGCGTGCCAGCGCGACGATGGTGCGGGTTGCAATCGCCACGATGAGCACTGTGATCAGCGTGACGACGGCGATCACGTAGGCCGTCGCGCCTGGCGGCTTAGCCGCCTTTAGCCAGAGCAGCGCGTCGGTCGCGACAATGGCGTAGGAAAAGGTGAAAGCCCAGAATCCCGGCGAGAATCTCAGCCGCGCATATACCGGAACCAGGCGCAACTGGACCAGCACCGACAGGATCGCGTAACAGCCAAGCGCCCGCGCGACGAAGTCGAGCCGGCCCCCGTTGATGGCAAAGTACGCAACGCCGGCCACCGCTGGCGGCGCTACCTCGATGGCCATGGCCGGTACTAGCGGGGCGGGCAGCAACGGCCGGAAGAAGAGCCGGCGCAGCAAGATGGAGCCCAGCACGAGCCAGCTAATGACACCGACCCCGAATGTCCCCTCGGCCACCGCATGCAAGCCCACGACGGTAGCCGCAGCCGAGCCCACCAGCGGACCAGCCACAGTCGGGAGGAAGTAGCCCGGATGGTTTGCGTCCTCGTCGATCTTCGTGACAATCCACTGCCCGGTTATCCAGCCACCGAGTGCGATTGTCAGCGCCAGGAAGATGATCACCAGCACCCGGCCAGCAGAGTGGGCGTTCGCTGCCAGCGCCGCAGCAAGAATTATCGGAGTGATCACCGCGAGCGAGATGAAGGGTCCGAGCACCGGGTCGCTGAAGTCCGCCAGGACCTGCCGCCACCCCTGAGCGAGATGACCGACGATGAGGATGGCCCAGACGGCCGCCGCAATGATGAAGATCGTGTCGGCCACCGCAGGAGAGACGCCCAGCGGTTTCGCGGCCCCGTGCCATACCTCGCCCAGACCTGCCAGCCCGAACGGAATCCCGAAAAAGTTGGGCGGGACCCGCAGCGGCCGCATGTCGCCTCCTTGCAGCAATCAGCGCGTCCGGGAGGGGCGGGTCAGATCCGTCTCCCGCCGGGCGATTATTTCCGGGTCGGCCGCCCGCCTAACTCCCGACGGGCCTGCCGTCAACTGGCAGAGTGAGAACACGGGCGGTCCGCAGTGTCTAATCCGGGCGCCGCTGATCGTCGTGCTGATGGCGGGCCATTCCCGCATGACCTTCGCACCGGAGGAACGGAGCACAGATGGGCGGCGTACGAGTACTGGTAGGCACACGCAAGGGCGCATTCGTACTGACCGCGGACGGCAAGCGCGATCAGTGGGAGGTGAGCGGACCGCACTTCAGCGGCTGGGAGATCTACCACCTGAAAGGCTCACCAGCCGACCCGGACCGTATCTACGCGTCGCAGTCCAGCGGCTGGTCAGGACAGGTGATTCAGCGCTCCGACGACGGCGGCGCGACCTTCCAGCCAGTCGGCAACGAGTTCAGCTACGACGGGACGCCGGGTACCCACCAGTGGTACGACGGCACCCCGCACCCGTGGGAGTTCGAACGGGTCTGGCACCTGGAGCCTTCGCTCGATGACCCGGACACCGTCTACGCAGGAGTCGAGGATGCCGGCCTGTTCAAGTCGGCCGACGGCGGCAAGAGCTGGCACGAACTGCCGGGTCTGCGCGGTCACGGGTCGGGGTCGGAGTGGCAGCCGGGCGCCGGCGGGATGTGCCTGCACACGATCATCATTGACCCGGCGACCCCGAGCCGGATGTTCGCGGCCATCTCGGCGGCGGGCGCGTTCCGGTCCGACGACGAGGGCCAGACCTGGCGGCCAGTCAATCGCGGGCTGCAGTCCGAAGGCATCCCGGACCCAGACGCCGAGGTCGGCCACTGCGTGCACCGGATCGCGATGCACCAGTCCCGCCCGGAGGTGCTGTACATGCAGAAGCACTGGGATGTGATGCGCACCGACAACGCCGGCGAGACGTGGCGGGAGATCAGCGGCAACCTGCCAACCGATTTCGGCTTCCCGATAGACGTGCACGCGCACGAGCCGGAAACCATTTACGTAGTGCCGATCACCAGCGACGCGGAGCACTTCCCGCCGGACGGCCGGCTGCGCGTCTACCGCAGCCGCACCGGCGGTGATGAGTGGGAGGCGCTCACCAACGGCCTGCCGCAGCAGCACTGCTACGTCAACGTGCTGCGGGACGCGATGGCCGTCGACTCACTGGACGATTGCGGGATCTACTTCGGCACCACCGGCGGCCAGGTTTACGTGTCAGCGGATGCGGGCGACAACTGGGCGCCGATTGTCCGCGACCTGCCCGCGGTGCTGTCCGTCGAGGTCCAGACGCTGCCATGATCCGGGTCGTCTTGCCGGCTCACCTGCGGCGCCTGGCCAGCGTGGAGGGCGAGGTCCGGCTCGACGTCACCGGTCCGGTCAGCCAGCGATCCGTGCTGGACGCGCTGGAAGGCAGGTACCCCATGCTGCGCGGCACCATCCGCGACCATGACAGTCAGCGGCGACGGGCGTTCATCCGGTTCTTCGCATGCGAGGAGGACCTGTCGCACGAAGCGCCGGACACTCCGCTGCCTGACGCCGTCGCCAGCGGCACCGAGCCCTACCTCATCGTCGGGGCCATGGCGGGCGGCTAGCCAACGCGTCCGGCCGGCCCCGCTACCATCGGGCGACATGATCGTCGCGGTCGGATCCCTCAACCCTGCCAAGGTCGAGGCGGCCCGGCTGGCCTTCGTTGCACTGTGGCCGGGAGCGCTTGAGGGTGCTCACGGCTGCGACGTCTCGTCCGGCGTCGCGGCGCAGCCGATGAGTGACGCCGAGACTATCCGCGGGGCCCGGAACAGGGCCGCTCGGGCGATTGGTCTCGGCGAGGCCGACTACGGTGTCGGCATCGAGGGCGGCCTGGAGGAGACGGAGGGTTCCTGGTTCAATTCCGGCTGGGCCGTCGTCCTCGACCGGGCCGGCCGGGAAGGTGTCGGCAGCACGCTGCGGATGCAGGTGCCGCCCGCCCTCATGGAGCTCGTGCTGGGCGGCCAGGAGCTTGGCGCAGCATGCGACCTCGTCTTCGGCCGCAGCGACGCCGAGCGTGCCGAGGGATTCGTTGGCCTCATGACCGGCAACGCGATCCATCGCACCGGCGCGCTCTGTGACGCGGTCATCGCCGCGCTGACGCCGTTCCTCCATCCAGCGCTGGGCGACGGGGACGCGCGTCCGTGATCCCTTTTCGACTCACTAGTTAGTTGGTGACCACATAACCGACAAAATGACCGCCTGGGATCACCGAGCAACTAGGCTGTTAAGCACGCGCGCCATTCAGGACCCCAATCCGGTGCCTGAAGCCGGGAAAGGGGAAATCGTGATCTCCGGACTTCATCACTACGCGCTCGAGGTTCCCGATCTGGAGGTCGCCGACGGTTTCCTGACCGACTTCGGCCTGGAGACCGCTCAGGCGGGCAGTGCACTGCTGGCACAGTGCCCGGGCCGCAGGCAGGAGCAAGTGCGCATGGTGCAAGGCCCGGTCAAGCGGCTGCACCACGTTTCCTTCACGCTGGCTCCCGGCAGCCAGGATGACGTGCTGGCCTCGCTGGAGCACGCTGGAACGCCGCTCATCGAGCCGCCATCCGGAGCCGAGGAGTCCGGCACCTGGCTGCGCGATCCGGACGGCAACCCGGTCCAGTTGCTGACGGCCGAGCAGGCGCCGCCGAGGCCGGTCCCTGAGATCCTGGTCAACTCCGGTGCCAGCAGGCAGCGGGTCGGCAAGGCAGCCTGGCGCGAAGTTACCGGTGATGTGAATCCGCGCAGGCTCGGCCACTCGCTCCTGTTCACCCCGCAGCCCGGCGTGATGACCGACTTTTACACCAGAGTGCTCGGGCTGAAGGTCAGCGACACCGTCCACCACGACTTCGTGACGTTCCTCAACGCGGGGCCCGGCGACCATCACATCTTCGGATTTATCAGCTCGACCCATCCGGGTTTCCATCATGCGAGCTTCGAGGTGCCCTCGATCGATGCCATCGCGATCGGCGCCGACCGGATGCGCTCACGCGGGCGGGGGGCCGGCTGGGGCCTCGGCCGGCACACGATCGGCTCGAACTTCTTCCACTACAACCCGGACCCGTGGGGCAGCTGGATCGAGTGGTTCTCCGACATCGACCAGATCGACGATTGCTGGGTCGCCGGTGACTGGGACGTGCCGCCGCAGCTATGGGGCGCACCGCCGCCGGAAACTTTCCTGGCCAACCCCGAGAAGCCCCGCGAGGCGAGCGGCGAGCCAATCACCTGACCGTGAAATGAGATGCCACCACGTCTCATGCCACCACGTCTCATGCCACCACGTCTCAGGCCGCGCCCGGATGCACCTGCGCGCCAGCGCGTCCCGCCTGATCAGCCAGGATAGGAACGTGGCGAAGTATCCGCTTGGTGCCGAGGTGACCGCTGCCTCGCTGGCAATGGACCCGCACCCGACCCTGCGGCGGCTGCGAGAAGCTGAACCGGTCTCGTGGCTGCCGGCGCTTTCGGGCTGGCTAGTTACCCGCGGCGACCTGGCTGATCAGGTGCTCCGTGATCCGGGAGCGTTCACCGTCGACGACCCACGGTTCACGACGGCACGCGTGGTCGGACCGAGCATGCTGTCCTTGGACGGCGCCGAGCACTCGCGCCATCGCGGACCGTTCGCAACCGCGCTGCGCCTGCCGCCCGCGCGTGCCGAGCTAGCTCACGCCTGCGAACGCGAGGCCGCCCGCCTGGTCGCGACGCTGGCAGCAGCCGGAACCGAAGCCGAACTTCGGCGTGGCCTGGCCGGCCAGCTCGCCGTATCGGTGATGGCCGAGATGCTCGGTCTGGACGTCGCGCCGTCGCAGTTGCTCGCCTGGTACGACGCCATCGTGGCAGGCGTGTCCGCGTTGTCCGAAGGTGACCGGCCGGCCGCTGCCGTGCCTGCAGCAGCTGCGGCCGCCTTCGGCGAGCTGAGCGACCGCGTAGCGGCGAGCCTTAAGCAGCCGGGCAAGCACTCTGTGCTCACCGCAGTGGCCGGACAACTCGGTGCGGGCGAGATCGTCTCGAACGCCGCGGTCATGCTGTTCGGCGGCATCGAAACTACCGAGGGAATGATCTGTAACGCGGCCTGGTATCTGCTCGGCAACGACGCCGCGCTCCGCGAGGTGACTGCCAACCGGGACCTGACCGACAGCGCTATCGAGGAAGCACTCCGGCTGGAGCCAGCTGCCGCGGTCGTGGACAGGTACGCGACAGCCGACGTGGCGCTAGGGGATGCCGAAATCAGCCGCGGTGACCTCGTCGTAGTGTCGCTAGCCGGGGCCAACCGGGATCCGGCAGTCTTCGCCGATCCCGATCGCTTCGACCTGCATCGCCGGAACGCGCGGCAGCACTGGTCTTTCGCCGTCGGCCCGCACTTCTGTGTTGGCGCGCAGCTAGCCAGAGCCGAAGCGCGGGCGGCGCTCGGCGCGCTGCTGGACCAGCTGCCCGGACTCCGGCTGGATCATGGCAGGCCGAGCGCTCCGCGCGGGCTGGTGTTCCGCAAACCGCCGTCCCTGCATGTGCGCTGGGACGCTTAACCGGCGTCAGCCAGCGACTACCCCGGCGTGGAGACTCTGCCTGGCCGCAGCGGGCTAGCAGAATCAGCCTCACTGGTACTGCAGGAGGTTGTGTGGGCGAACTGACCGTCGTGGAGATCTGCGCAGGCGCCGGGGGCCAGGCCCTCGGTCTTGAGCAGGCCGGCTTCAGCCACGCAGCGGCGATCGAGATCGACCCCGACGCTTGCGAGACCCTCCGCCGCAACCGGGGCGCGGACTGGAAGATCATCGAAGGCGACGTGGCCAGCCTCGACGGACATGGCTTCGCTGATGTCGACCTGTTCGCCGGCGGCGTTCCCTGCCCGCCTTTCTCGATCGCCGGCCGGCAGCTTGGCGATGCCGACGAACGTGACTTGTTCCCGGCCGCGTTGCGGCTCATCGCAGAGATGCGCCCCCGCGCCGTACTGCTCGAGAACGTGCGTGGTCTCGCCACAGCGCGGTTCGACGGTTATCGAGGCCAGGTCCTTGAGCGCCTCGGCGAACTTGGTTTCCGTGCCTGGTGGCAGCTCGTCAACGCATATGAGCACGGCGTTCCACAGCTTCGGCCGCGCTTCGTGCTGGTCGCGATCGCGCAGCCGTGGGCGGCCGGGTTCCGCTGGCCCGAGCCACTGCCCACCCCGCCGCCGAGCGTTGGCATCACCCTCGCCGATCTGATGGGCTCAGCCGGCTGGCCGGGCGCGGCCGACTGGGCCCGGCAGGCCGACCGGATCGCACCGACGATTGTCGGAGGCAGCAAGAAACACGGCGGCCCGGACCTCGGACCGACCCGGGCCCGCGCGGCCTGGCGCGAACTAGGCGTGGACGGCCTCGGTGTCGCCGACAAGCCGCCCGGGCCAGACTTCCCGCCTGACCAGCTACCGAAGCTGACCGTTCCGATGGTGGCCAGGCTCCAGGGCTTCCCCGACTGCTGGCAGTTCAGCGGCCGCAAGACCGCCGCCTACCGGCAGGTCGGCAACGCGTTCCCGCCGCCGGTGGCGAGAGCTCTCGGCACGGCGATCGCGGCGGCCCTGGTCGGCTAGCCCCGGCGCCTGGCGAGCAGCCTGCGCCTCGGCGGCGGCTCTGGGCCCGCCTCATGCTGGCTGACCACGACGAAGCCGGGCGGAAGCAACGAGGCCGGCTCGCCGGGACCGACGCACCACTTCGCGGGTAGGTGCGGTCGGTCGCGGCGCGCCGCCTCCGTGAGCGCCTCCCAGCCCAGCAGGCCCCCGTCACGAACGGCGGTCGTCGCGTACTCGAAGACCGCGCGATCCCAGTAACCCGTACAGAGCACGAGCGCGAACGAGGCCGCGGCGGGCCGCCAGCTGGCGAGGTCAGCCAGGACGAGCGTGAACCGGCCGTCGAGTCCCCGGCGGCGGGCCTCGACGGCCAGCAGGCCGAGCCCGACGTCGGATGCGTCGACCGCGGTCACGGGCCGGCCGGCGGCCGCGGCGAGCAGTGCGCTGCCGGACGGGCCGCAGGCGAGCTCAAGGACCGGGCCGTCCGGCACCGGAAGCGCCAGGGCCTCCTCGGCCAGCGGGTGCGCGGTGAACGAGGGCGTGAAATCGCCGCCGTAACGCGCGTTCCACTTCAGACGGTCAGGATGACCTGCGAGCTCGGGCGGTATCGGCTGCATGCTGCGGAGAATAGCTGGCCGGGGCTGCCCGCGCCGGCCGCGACTGATCCCGGTTGGCCGCGGCTGGCCCTACCATGTTGCGGAGGCTACGCAGGACCCGAACTGGAGGCACATGACCCGGCCGAGCATGAGCGAGGTGAAGTCGGAGGGCCAGCCGCGCTGGGTCGTCGACCGGGTGAACGACGAACACCTGTTCGGCCGCCTGTACATGCGCAAGATCTCGCCGCGGGCCACCTGGTTGCTGGCCAGGCTGGGCTGGTCGCCGAACGCCGTTACGCTCGCATTCATCGCCTGCGGCGTCGCGGCGGGCGTGGTGATCGCGTTCGGCGGCCTCGTTACCGCGATCGTGGCGGCGATCCTGGTCCAGCTGGCGCTGCTGTTCGACTGCTCCGATGGCGAACTGGCCCGGCTCACCAGGCGGACCTCGGCGGGCGGCATCTACCTGGACCGGATCGGCCACTACTTGTGCGAGAGCGCCATGCTGATCGGCCTCGGCGTGCGCGCCCAGGGCGAGCTGACCATTTCCGGCAAGTACGTTACGGCGGGCCTAGCCGCCGCAGTGCTGGCCTGCCTGGTCAAGGCCGAGACCGACAATGTCATCATCGCCCGGGCTGTCCAGGGCCTGCCCGCAACGCACGACAACGAGTCGCTGCAGCCGCGCACGGCCGGGCTGGCTGCAGCGCGGCGGGCTGCCAGCGTGCTGAAGGTCCACCGGATCATCCAGCAGATCGAGCTGTCCGTGCTGGTGCTGCTGGCCGCCATCGCCGACGCGATCAGGGGCGGGGTGCTCGCCACCCAGGTGCTGCTCATCGCGTGCCTGATCGTGGCCGCGCTGATGGTGGTCGCGCACCTGGCCGCGATCATGGCCTCCCGGCGCCTGTCGTGAGCCGGGGAGCGGGCGCGGGTCCGAGCCTGACTGCCGGCTCACTGTCGGTGTCGTGCGTGATCATCACGATGGGCACCCGGCCTGCTGAGCTGAAGCGGGCCATCGAGAGCACCGAGCCGCTCCGCGCCGACGGCGTCGAGCTCGTCCTAGTCGGGAACGGCACTGAGCTGCCGCCGGTCCCTGGCGATGTGAAGACGGTCCTGCTCCCGGAGAACCTGGGCGTGGCAGGCGGCCGCAATGCCGGGGTCGAGGCCAGCTCGGGGGATGTCGTGATGTTCCTGGACGACGACGGCTGGTTCTCCGACCCGGGCATCGCCAAGCACGTGGCCGGGCGGTTCGCCGCCGATCCGCGGCTCGCCGTGCTGGCCTTCCGGGTGGTCGACCCGACCGGCGGCGCCGGCGTCCGCTGGCACGTGCCGCGGCTGAGAGCAGGCGACCCGGACCGGTCCTCGGTGGTGACCACGTTCGTCGGCGCGGGCTTCGCGGCCAGGCGCTCGGCCTACCTGGAGGCGGGCGGGCTGCCAGACTTGTTCTTCTTCGCGCACGAAGAGACCGACCTGGCCTGGCAGCTCATCGAGCGCGGCTACACGCTGGAGTACGACGCCGACGCCCGGATGTGCCATCCGCCGGTGTCGAACAAGCGGCATGACATCTGGTACCGCTATGACGGCCGCAACCGGGTGCTGCTCGCCCGGCGCAACCTGCCCTGGCCGCTGGCCTTCTTCTATCTGCTGGACTGGACCGCGCTCACCATCATCAGGGAACGGCGGTTGCCCCGCGCGCTGAAGACCTGGTTCGCCGGTTTCGCCGAGGGCTGGCGGACCGATCCGGGTGAGCGGCGGCCTATTTCGATGCGGACCGTGTGGCGGATGACCAAGGCGGGCCGCCCGCCGGTCATCTGAGCAAGCGCGAGTTCCGCAGGCTCCACGGCCGACTTCGTAGTTACTTCCCGGCTGCGGCCGGGCGATTTGCCGCTTATGCGCCCGGCAAACTACCACGGTGCCGACCCGGGCGGCAGGCGGGCGGTTATACCAGCGGGCCGGTTACCGATTCGGCCGCCCGCAGCGCGCTCCCGTCCGCTATGTAACCGATTGCGGCCTCGATCTCGGGCGCCAGGTGCCGGTCCGGCCCTGGGCCGGGCGCAACGGCGCGCAGTCCGGCCAGGACCGCTCCCGTCGCGGGCGCGGGCGCCAGCGGCGCGCGCAGATCAAGGCCTCGCGCCGCGGTCAGCAACTCGATTGCCAGCACGCGGCGAAGGCCATCCAGGGCGCGGCGCAGTTTCCGCGCCGCCGACCAGCCCATCGAGACGTGATCTTCTTGCATGGCCGAGCTCGGGATGGAGTCCACACTGGCGGGCACGGCGAGCCGCTTCAGCTCAGACACGATGGCCGCCTGGGTGTACTGCGCGATCATGTAGCCGGAGTCGACGCCGGGGTCGGCCGCCAGGAACGGGCTGAGCCCCTGATTCCGTGCAACATCCAGGAACCGGTCGGTCCGTCGCTCGGACATGCTGGCCACGTCAGCGGCCGCGATCGCGAGGAAGTCCAGTACGTAGCCGAGTGGGGCACCGTGGAAGTTGCCGTTCGACTCGACCCGGCCGTCGAGGGTGATGACCGGGTTGTCGATGGCCGAGGCGAGCTCACGGCCAGCCACCAGCGCGGCGTGGTCGGCAGTATCCCTGGCCGCCCCGGCCACCTGCGGAGCGCAGCGCAGCGAGTACGCGTCCTGCACTCTCGTGCACTCAGGCCCCCGGTGACTGGCCATGATCGCGCTTCCGGCCAGCAGCGCGCGCATGTTCGCCGCCGCTGCCGCCTGGCCCGGATGGGGGCGCAGCGCCTGCAGGTCCGTGGCAAAGACCGCGTCGGTGCCGAGCAGGCCCTCAACGCTCATCGCGGCCGTGATGTCGGCAACCCGCAGCAGGTCCCGGAAGTCGGCGACGGCCAGCACCAGCATTCCCAGCATGCCGTCGGTGCCGTTGATCAGCGCGAGGCCTTCCTTCTCGCGCAGCTGGACCGGGGGGATCCCGGCTGCGGCAAGGGCCTCAGCAGCCGGGTACTCGCGGCCCCCGGCATCGGTGAGCACCCCCTCACCGGTGATTGCCAGCGCACAGTGAGCCAGCGGGGCGAGGTCGCCGGAGCAGCCGAGGCTGCCGTACTCGAGCACTACCGGGGTGAAGCCAGAGTTCAGCAGTGCTGCGTAGGTCTGCACAGTGACCTCGCGAACTCCGGTCCGACCGGTGGCCAGCGTTGCCAGCCGGAGCAGCATGAGCGCCCGGACCACCTCGGTCTCCACCGGCGGCCCCGAACCGGCCGCATGGCTGCGGATGAGGCTCGCCTGCAGCTGAGCGCGCCGCTCGGCAGGGATGTGCCGGGTGGCCAGCGCGCCGAAGCCGGTAGAGACGCCGTAGTGCGGTTCGGTGTCGTCAGCCAGTGCGTCGATAATCTCCCGGCCATGCCGTACCGCTGCCATGGCCTCGGCGGCCAGCAGGACCGGCGCTCCGCGCCGGGCGACCGCGACCACTTCTTCGGCCGTCAGCGAGCGGGCCCCAACAGTTACGGCCGGACCCGCGGCTATCCCGCCGCCGTCGGCGTCGACCGCTGTGAAGGTGGTCATGCTTATCTCCCTGCCTTGGGCTCCGCCCCATGCTCAGCAAGCACCGTGCCTCAGCCAACACCATGCCTCAGCCAACACCGTGCCTCAGCCAACACTGTGCCTAGCAAACTCTGTGCCTCAGGAAACCCCGTGTCCACCCTAGGGACCTGGGTCGCCCGGCCCGCAGCGGCCTGCGGCGTCGGCATAGTGCACCTAAGCCGTACTTGCAACTAATTTGCAACTAGATTAGCGTGCTCACAGTGACGACCCTGACCCGAGCCAGCACGCCTCGCGCGGGCCAGCTGATCAGGCAGTCGTTCGCAGCTATGACACCGGCCGAGCGGCGCCGGGTAGCGCTGATGTACTCCTCGATCATCGCCCTGCACCTCATCGGGTTCGGCGTTTTCGTCGCGTTCGTGATACCCGCGCATTACCGCGGCCTCGGGATCGGCGTCAGCGTCCTGGCGTACACGCTCGGCTTGCGGCATGCATTCGACGCCGACCACATCGCGGTCATCGACAACACCACGCGGAAGGAGATGAACGAGCGCCAGGGCACCGGACGGCCGCGGCCGTTCTGCTTCGGTTACTTCTTCTCGCTCGGCCACTCCACCGTTGTCGTCGCGATGGGCGTGGGCATCGTGGTCGCGGAGAAGGTCGTTTTCAGCCAGGTCCTGCACGCAGGCTCAGGGCTGCAGCAGTTTGGCACCGTGTTCGGCACGCTGATCTCGGCCGGGTTCCTCTTCCTCATCGGCGGGCTGAACCTGGTCATTCTGGCCGGCATCGTCCGCGTCTTCCGCGCGATGCGGCGCGGTGCGTACGACGAGGCCGAGCTTGAGCGCCAACTCGACAACCGCGGCTTCTTCTACCGGTTCTTCGGCCGGTGGACGCGCGCGATCAGCAAGGAATGGCAGCTCTACCCGGTCGGGTTCCTGTTCGGCCTCGGCTTCGATACGACGACCGAGGTACTGCTGCTCGGCACGACGGCGTTCCTGGCCTTGCAGCACATCCCCTGGTACGCGATCTGCTGTCTGCCAGTCCTGTTCACAGCCGGCATGGCCCTGATGGACACCAGCGACTGCATCTTCATGAACCTGGCCTACGGGTGGGCCTTCTTCAACCCGGTGCGCAAGGTCTTCTACAACCTGGCGATCACCGGCTTGTCCGTCGGCATCTGCTTCCTGGTCGGCGGGATCGAGACCCTGGGCCTCATCTCGACCGAAGTCAAGGGACTGAGCCGGGCCGGCGGGTTCTGGCGCGTCATGCGCGACTTCAACATCAACATGGCCGGCTTCGCGATCGTGGGCCTGTTCATCGTGACCTGGATAACAGCCGTCCTGGTCTGGCGATATGGCCACATCGAGGAGAAGTGGAGCGCCCGGCTGCTGACCGAGACCGAAGAGTCCTAGCTGACCTGACCGCCCGACGGATCCCGCCACGTGCCATCGTGACCAGGTAGCCTAGTCAGCCGGGCGGGAACGAGCTGTGGGAGGCCGAGCCGTGACGGTGCCAGCTCGGACAGGATCAGCGCCGACTGGATCAGATCCGACTGGATCAGATGCGACTGAGCCAGGCCGGCCCGGACCGCAGCGTCTGATACCGCTACGGTTCCGGCCCGCCGCCATCGCGATCCTTGTGGCATGCGGGATCACAGTCGGCGTGCTGAGCGCACTTTTCTACCACGGCCGTACTCCTGACGCGCTCGACAGGGCAGTGTTCCGTGTGGTCTGGCCGCACCGGACTGGCCTCGATCCGCTGGCAGCCGTGGGCGACACGGTTCCGATGGCAGTCCTCACCGTGGTGTTGTGCTACTGCTGTCTGGCTCTGCGGCGGTACCGGGGCGCAATCATGGTCGCGGTCGCTGTCCCGATGGCGTCTGGCATCACTGAACTGCTCAAGCACCTCATTCACCGGGTGTATATCGACTTCCTGAGCTTCCCGAGCGGACACACGACCGCCGCGTTCGCGCTGATTACCTGCGTCGCCGTGCTGCTGATCGATCCGCCGGCGACGAAAGCACCGGCGTCGATGCGCATCGTCCTCGGCCTGCTGGCCACAGGCTTCGGCATAGCCGTCGCACTTGGCCTGGTGGCGGCCAAATTTCACTATGTCACCGACACGATCGGCGGCGCGGCTGTCGCCATCGGTGTCACGCTCGCGATCGCGCTCGCGCTGGACGTGGCAGTGGCGCGCCTCGACCGGGGCGGGGCCGCGGGCCTCAGCCCGGCTGAGACCGCCCGTAGCATGTAGCCCGGGATGAACGACGGTACGCGAGAAGTGCGGGATCGGCTCAAGGTCACCTTCGACTCAGTCGCCGAGCGTTATCACCAGGCCAGGCCCGCTTACCCCGACGAACTCTTTGCCGAGCTGATCGCCGCAGCCGGGTTGCGAGCCGGTGACCGGATGCTCGAGGTGGGCTGTGGCACGGGCAAGGCGACGATCCCACTCGCGGAACGCGGCTTCGCCATCACCTGCCTCGAGCCCGGACCGAGGCTTGCCGTCACAGCCCGCCGCAACCTGGCCCGGTTTCCGCACGTGCATGTCGTCGGGCAGGCATTCGAGGACTGGCAGCCCTCCGGGTCCGAGCGGTTCGCTCTCATCTTCGCGGCGACCGCCTGGCACTGGATCGATCCCGCAGTCGGATACCAGCTTGCCTGGCGCTCGCTGCGGCCCGGCGGCCAGCTGGCTATCTGGCGGGCCGATCACGTCTTTCCGTCCGGTGGCGACCCGTTCTTCCACGAGATCCAGGAGATTTACGACGAGATCGGGGAAGGCATGCCGGCGGGCACCTGGTACTTCGCCCCTGGCGAGCAGCCCGACGACAGCGCCGCTATCGCGGGCAGCGGGCTGTTCACCGTTACCCTGATCCGTCATTTTGACTGGGAGATCAGCTACACCGCCGAGGGATACATCGAGCTGCTGAACACCTTCTCCAGCCACATTGACATGGCTGACTGGCAGCGCGACCGACTCTACGGCGAGATCCGCCGGCGGCTCGCGGACCGGCCGGACGGTAAGGTGCGGCGCCACTGGGGCGCCACCTTGCAGGTAGCGACCCGGCGCGACGAAGCAGGCCTGCATAACAGTTCGGGGCCGGAGTCCAAGAGCTAGCCCTGCGTTTCAGCCAGCCGCGAGGTTTACTGTGAGCCGACGGGACATCCCCGTCAGTCAGCAGCGGCCGGCAGCAGCCTTGGGGACGCCGTCGGCCACCGACCGCGCTGCTCGTCAGAAAGGGCCGATGCAATGACCTCGAGCTCGTTAGTTCCGCTAGCCGGCAGCCATCGTGAGCCACTTCCCGCCGCCGTTCCGGTCGGACCGGTCGATCCGGAGGAGCAGATTGAGCTCACCGTCGTGACGCGGCGCGCTGCGAGCCTGCCCCGCGATGCCGACGGGGCTCCGGCCAGGCTGTCCCGTGCCGAGTTGCGCAGCCGTTACGGTTCCGATCCCGCGGATCATGAACTGGTCGCCAGCGTCCTGACGAGCCATGAGCCTGCCATTCAGGTGACTTCGCAGGACCCGGGGTCGCGCCGGCTTACCGTCGCCGGGCCGGCCGGAGCGCTGGCTCAGGCCTTTGGCACCGAACTGAGCATGGTCACCAGCCCCGGCCCGCACGGAGAACTCGTCACCCACCGCTACCGCAGCGGCAGCCTGCAGATCCCGGCGGAATTGGCGGGCGTCGTCGTCGCCGTACTCGGCTTTGACACCCGGCCGCAAGCTAGCCCGCATTTCCGCATGGCCAAGCCGGAAGCCGCCCAGGTGTCTTACACCCCGCCGGAGGTGGCTGACATCTACCAGTTCCCGGCAGGCACCGACGGAACTGGCCAGACGATCGGGATCATCGAGCTTGGCGGCGGCTTCTCCACCACCGACCTGAACAGCTATTTCTCCAGCCTTGGCATCCCGGTCCCGTCCGTAACAGCGGTCGGGGTAGACGGCGCCAGCAACGTACCGGACCAGGCGCCGAATGGCGCTGACGGCGAGGTGCTGCTGGATATCGAGGTCGCTGGCTCGGTTGCACCTGGCGCGGCGCAGCTTGTCTACTTCGCGCCCAACACCGACCAGGGCTTCGTCGACGCCGTTACCAATGCGGTGCAGGCCGAGCCGACGCCGGCCGCGGTCAGCATTAGCTGGGGCGGGCCGGAGAGCTCCTGGACGGCGCAGTCGATGACAGCGCTGGACGGGGCGATCGCGGATGGGGTAGCGCTCGGCGTGACGGTGACGGTGGCAGCCGGCGACAACGGCAGCGGCGACGGGGTCAGCGACGGCGAGCCGCATACCGACTTCCCTGCGTCCAGCCCGCATGCGCTAGCTTGCGGCGGCACCAGCCTGCAGGCGGATCCGTCGGCCGGCACGGTGACCTCGGAGACCGTCTGGAACGACGGCAGCCAGGGCGGCGCGACCGGCGGCGGCGTCAGCGAGACCTTCGGGCTGCCCGCCTGGCAGGCAACCGCTGGCGTCCCGGTGAACCCGGCGGGCAACACCGGCCGCGGCGTGCCCGATGTGGCCGGCAACGCTGATCCGGCGACCGGCTATCAGGTGCTGGTCGACGGACAGGACAGCGTGATCGGCGGCACCAGCGCCGTCGCGCCGCTGTGGGCCGCGTTGACCGCGAGGCTGGTGCAGTCGCTCGGGACGCGGCTGGGCCTGCTCCAGTCAGACCTGTACGCAGGGGCTGAGCCGGGCGAGCCCGTGGCCGGGTTGCGCGACATCACCAGCGGCAACAACGGCGCCTACAGCGCCGGGCCAGGCTGGGATGCGTGTTCTGGGCTTGGCGTTCCGGTCGGCACCGCGCTGTTGGCCACACTCTCCGGGACCTCGACGGCCAGCGGCTCGCCTGGCGAAGGTGCCCCGGGCGGCTCAGACGGCTCGGCCGGCCTAGACGACGCCGATTCGTGGCTTTAGCGTAGCCGCGCCCACCGAGGCCAGGTCATTGATGTGACTTAGGTGGCTGTTACCGCACCTGGGCCATATTCATAACGATCATCAGGGCACACAACGAGTTAGCGCGGCGGTGCCACTTGCGACAGTGGTTAGCCGGCCACCGGTAGTCCCGCGCGACCTCAGCTGGCGGGCGGCGTCCCTAGGGTCGCCGGAGCGCCAAACCGCCGGAGTACATCGGGCACCGCCACAGTGCCGTTCTCGTCCTGGAAGTTCTCCATGATCGACAGCAGCGCCCGCGCGGTGGCGCCGGTGCCGTTCAGCGTGTGCACGTACTCCAGCTTGCCGTCGCGACGGAACCGGATGTTAAGCCGTCGCGCCTGATAATCGGTTGTGTTCGAGCACGAGGTGATCTCGCGATAGCGCTGCTGGACCGGGAACCAGGCTTCGATGTCGTACTTCTTCGCGGCGGGTGCGCCGAGGTCACCGACAGCGATATTCATCACCCGGTACGGCAGGCCTAGCTCTTGCGCGATCTGCTCTTCGATGGCCAGCAGCTGGTCGTGGATCTCCCGCGACTGCTCGGGCGGGCTGTAGACGAACATCTCTACCTTGTCGAACTGGTGCACCCGGAACATGCCTCTGGTGTCCTTGCCGGCCGCTCCGGCTTCCCGGCGGAAGTTCGTGGTGAACGCGGTGTACCGGGCCGGCAGATCGGCTTCCTCGAGTCGCTCGTCGGCGTGGATGCCCGCGAGCGCGACCTCGGAGGTCCCGGTCAGATAGAGGTCGTCGTGCTCCAGGTGATAGAGGTTCGACTCCTCAGTCGGCAGAAAGCCGGTGCCGTACATGGCCCGCTCGCTCACCAGAATCGGCGGAAGCACGAGCAGGAAGCCGCGGTTTGTCAGCTTGTCGATGACATACCGGTACAACGCCATCTCGGTGAGCGCGACATCTCCGATCCGGTAGGCGAACCTGGAGCCGCTGAGCCTGGCCCCGCGCGCCATGTCAATCCAGCCACGGGCCGACACGATCTCTGTGGAATCCTTCGGCTCGAACTTGAAGTCCGGGAACTCGCCCCACGTCCTGACAAGCTGCGCGTCTTCCTCATCCATGCCGTCGGCTGCGGTGGGATCTGGCAGGTTCGGGATCCGGGCCAGCAGCTCATCGCGCTGCCGGGCCGCCTCGCTGAGTTCTTCCTGCGCTTGGTCAAGCTCTTCCCTGAGCGCCCGCAGTTGCTCGATCTGCTCTGGTGTCGGCTTGCCCTTCGACGAGCTTCGCTGCGCAGCTCGCAGGGCTTCAGCGCGCTCGGTCAGCGATCGCCAGCTTGCATCGGCAGCGAGCAACGCGTCAAAGTCGGCTGCCGCGCCACGCCTGGCCAGGGCGGCGCGAAAAGTCTGCGGATCTTGCCTGGCGGCCTTGAGATCGATCACCCGCGCGAGTCTAGTCTGGTGGCCCTCGGCGCGCGCTCGGATAACCCTCCGGCTGACGCCTGCCCTGCTGTTGCGGCACCGTCTCCGGCGGCGACCTCTCCGGCGGGCCTGCCGCGGGCAGCGGTGTCTTCGTCAACGCGGTCGGCGCCAGCACGGCCAGCCTGCGCAGCCGGGCGACTCGTCCTGGTGGCCAGCACCGATCCGCCGAGGATGGCCGCGAAAGCCACGCCCATGGTCACGGTCAGTTGCTCGCCGAGCACCAGCACGCCGAGCACTACCGCTACGGCAGGGTTGACGTACGTGATGACCGTGGCGCGCGCGGGCCCGGCCTCAGCGATCAGAGCGAAGAACGCCAAGAAGGCCACTGCAGTGCAGACCACAGCGAGGCCGGCCAGCGCCGCCAGTACCTTGGGGGCCGGCATGGCCGACGGCCAGGTAAACGCGGCGATGGGCGCGTAGACGATCGCGGCGAAGCCAAGGCTGGCCGCGGTGACGCCGAGCGACGGCAAGTCGCTCAGCTTGCGGGCAACGACCAGCGGTCCGATCGCGTAGCACACCGCGACCATGAGCACTTCCGCGACCTGGCCCGTCTGCCCGCGTGTACCGCTGCCGACTACCAGCAACGCGACGCCGCCGAGGCCGACCAGCAGGCCGGTCCATCTGACAGCAGTGAGCCGGTCCTGGCCGCCAGTAGCCCGCCCGATCACTGCGACCAGAATCGGCACGGACGCGATCAGCAGCCCGCTCAGCGAACTGGACAGCTTGGTCTCCGCCTCCGACAGGAGCAACCAAGGCGTGATGATCTCCACCAGCGCGAACAGCGCCACCCACGGCCACCGCGGGAGCAGCGGCGCAAGCTCGCGCCGCCGGATTGCCAGCGGCAGCAGGAGCGCAGCCCCGATCGTGACCCGCGCCAGAACGAGCACCGCCGGCGCCACTCCACCGTCAGCAACTTTGATCAGCAGATAGGGGATACCCCAGATCACGCTCATTGCTGCGAACAACCACCAGCCGCGGCGGCTCACCATTTCCTCCTGTGCCCACGGGCCGGGCAAGCTTCAGATCCTGCATAGGCCAGCCAGGCAGCCGGATCAGGTTTGTCGAGTTCGCTTACCGCTATGATGCCGTGCGGTCTGACCGGACGTCTTGAACGCAATTGCATCAAGGCCTAACTGCTGCCAAGCGCTAACTGCTGCGACGGCTGGACGGGCAGGTCCAGCACGGGCACATGCGCCACATCCGGGTGATGTCGCAGTTCGTCAGGCCCGGCTACGCTCACAAGGACCGGGAACGCTCACAGGCGCCGGAAATATGGCGTTTGTCCGGGGAGGAACACATGCGGCTGCTCACCGCCGGCACGGCCGTCACCGCCGCGCGGCCGCAGCCAGGCTCGCACCTGCGGCCATCGCTGGCACTAGCCACGGCACTGGCCGGCGGCCTCGCGCTGGTCGCCGCCTTCCCGCCGGCAGGTATCTGGCCGCTGGCCGCCGTCGGGCCGGCTCTGCTCGCCGTGGCGCTCTGGCAGCAGCGGGCCAGGGTGGCGCTCCTGGCAGGCTTCGTCTTCGGCCTGGCATTCTTCTTTCCGCTGGTGTCCTGGCTGGTCAACCTCGCCTGGTATGTCTGGACCGCACTGGCCGTGGCGGAGGCAGTGATCTTCGCGGTCCTCGCTGCCGGACTATGGCTGCTCCTGCGCCTCCGGGCCTGGCCAGTGGCAGTGGCGGGCTGGTGGGTGGCAGCTGAGGCGGTACGCGACCGGTGGCCATGGGGCGGATTCCCGTGGGGCCGGCTGGTGATGAGCCAGGCAACCGCTCCTACTGTGCACTGGGTTGCCGTCGTCGGACCGCCGTTCCTGAGCTTCCTGGTTGCCCTGGTCGGGGGATGCCTGGCCTGGGTGCTGCTCGGCCCGCTGTCGGCACGACAGGGCCAGGCCCCGCGCCCGGTGAGCTCGGCACAGGCGGCGTTGATGTCCTTCACTACCAGGGTCCTGCCATCCTGGGCCAGGGCCAGGCTCTGGCCTGCCGTGGCCCTTGCGGCCAGCCTCGCGCTGGCCTGCTCGGGCGCCCTGCTGCCCGCAGATCAGGCGACAGCCGGGGAACGGACCGCGGTGGTGGCTGCCATCCAGGGCAATGTTCCGCACGCCACTAACCTGCCGGACTTGTGGCGGGCAACGACTGTCACCCAGAACCACGCCGCCGCGACTGAGCAACTCGCGGCGCGCATCCGCAGCGGTGCGGCACTGGCGCCCGACGTGGTCATCTGGCCGGAGAACTCGACTGACCTCGATCCCGCGCTCGACCCGCCCATCTACAACTCAATCGCTACCGCCGTCGCCGCTATCGGGCGACCCGTCCTGGTCGGGGCGGTGCTGCAGGATCCGGTCAGGAACGCAGGCCAGCTGTGGCTGCCGGGCAGGGGTCCGGTCGCGGTCTACATCAAGCGCAGGCTGGTGCCGTTCGGCGAAGTGATCCCGTTCCGCAGCCTGATCAGCAAGATCACGTCGCTGCCGTCCTCGTTGCAGCCAGTCAACTTCACGCCAGGCCACCGCGCTGTCGTGTTCCATCTCGGCAAAATCCGGCTGGGTGACGTGATCTGCTACGAGGTCGGCTTCGACGGCCTGGTCTCGTCCGAGATCGCGGCCGGCGCGAACCTGCTGGCGGTGCAGACCAACGACGCCGACTTCGAGATCGACGGGCAGACCGGCGAAACGCTGCAGCAACTGGCCATGGCCCGGATCCGGGCCATTGAGCACAACCGTGCCGTCGTCGTCGCGTCGACCACTGGCATCAGCGCCATCATCGCGCCGGATGGCCAGTTGCTCACCAGCACGCACACCTGGACCAGAGCCGAGATCGAGGCGACTGTGCCGCTGCGCAGCTCGACCACACTGGCCGACCGCCTCGGCGGCTGGCCCGAGGCGGTAATCGCATGGGGCACCGTCGCCGTGCTTGCCTGGGTGATCGTCCAGGAGGTCCGGCGCCGACGGCAGCGCAGATCGCCCGCCAGACCAGCAAAATAGGGAAACGTGCGAATCGGGCGCAGCTTGCGACAGCCGGGCCGGTATGCCGCGCTAGCCGCGGGAGCCATCCCGGTCCTAGCCTTCCCGGCGGCGAACCTGGAATTCCTCGCCTGGGTGGGGCTGGTGCCCGGCCTTGCCCTGATGCGCTCAGCGCCGACCCGGCGCGAGGCAGCAGTCCGCGGCTGGTGGTACGGCGCCGGCTACCTGCTGGCGGCCATGTACTGGCTCGCGCCCAATATCGGCCCTGGCTTGCTGCTGGTTGCCATCGTCATCGGCTTCCTCTGGAGTGCGGTCGGCGTGGCGACCTGGTCATTCCTGCACCCGCCCGTCACCTTCGCGCGGGCCGCAGCCGCTTTCGCGGTCGTGCCGAGCTCGTGGCTCGTCACCGAATGGATCAGGTCCTGGCAGGGCATCGGCGGACCATGGGCAGTGCTCGGGGCCAGCCAGTGGCAGCACCCGGCGGTACTCGCGCTGGCCGCAGTCGGCGGTGTATGGCTGATCACCTTCGCGCTGGTGGCATCGAATACCGGCTTGCTGATAGCCCTGACCGCGAGGCGGACCGCCGTCCGCCTAGCCGGGGTTGCCGGGGCGCTGGCCGCGGTCGCCGCCGGCCCGGTGGCTTACGCGCTAGCCGCGCCGGTGCCGGCCGGCCTGCCGCTCACGATCGCGCTGGTACAGCCTGGCCCGACCGGCGGCCCCGCGGTCAGGGTCCAGCGGAACGAGCAGCTGACCGCCGCTCAGGCCAGCCGGGCTGACCTCTTCGTCTGGGGCGAGAGCAGCGTCGGTTACAACCTGCCGACGCATCCGGCGCTGCTGGCATCGCTAGAGCGATTGTCGGGCAGGGCCGGTGCCGAGATCCTGGTCAACCAGGACGCGTCGAACGCGGCCGGGGCCCAGTCCAAGCAGGCAACCCTCATCGGCAGGACCGGGATCAAGGGCAGATACGTCAAGACGCGGCTAGTGCCGTTTGGCGAGTACATCCCCTTCCGTTCGGTACTCGGCTGGCTTACCAAGATCAGTCGTGCCGCACCCAAGAATGTCGTGCCCGGCACTGGCGCGCATGTGCTGCACGCCACGCTGCCTGACGGCCGGCCGCTGACGATTGGCGTGCTGATCTGCTTTGAGTCCGCCTTCCCTGACATGTCCAGGGTGGATACCGATCACGGCGCCCGGGTGATCATCTACCAGACCTCCGACTCCACTTTCCAGACCAGCTGGGCGCCGGCTCAGCACGCCGCGCTGAGCGCCGTGCGCGCCGCCGAGACTGGCAGACCGGTCGTGCAGGCGGCGCTGACCGGCGATTCGGCCGCCTTCGACGCGCAGGGCGGGCTCCTGGCCTGGGCCGGAACTAGCTACCGCGGCACGCTCCTGGTCCACATCGAACTGCCGCCCGCGGGATACCGGACGCTGTTCGACCGGATCGGCGATGTTGTCCCGTGGACGGCGGTCGCGATTGCAGCGCTGGCAGCGCTGGCCGGGCTCGCGCGCGGGATTGCCGGCCGTCGGCGGGCGCGCGATCAGACCGGGGCGGGTTCCGCCGAGGTCCTTTCCGATACCCGGTTGTCAGGCTGACGGACATCATCGAGACCTCCCGGATGGGCGCAGGGGCGCCTAACTGGCCGGACCCGCAGGCGCGCGAACGCCGCCCGTTGCCGCATAAGGCCTGACCATGTGGCTAAGGCCACCACAGACCTGGTGCCAACGGCCCGCTCACCACCTTCGATGCTGTAGAAACTGTCCATGACGACGTTCCTGACCGACGCCGGTTACTGGGCCCTGATTGTCTTTGCCTTCGTACAGGCTTGCTGTATCCCGATCTCATCCGAGATCACATTCGGATTCGCAGGTGTCCTGGCCTATCAGGGCCACCTCAGCCTGGCATTGGTGATCGTCATCGGCACGCTTGCCGAACTCGCCGGCTCGTCAGTCGCCTACGGCCTCGGCCGGCTGGGCGGGCGGAGCACCGTCGAGCGCTACCGCAGGTACCTCCTGATGACCAGGAATGACCTTGAGCGGACCGAGCGGTTCTTCGCCGGACGGGGTTCCTGGGCTGTCGCTATCGGCAGGGTCATCCCGCTCGTGCGTGCCTTCACCGGCCTGGTGTCGGGCTTCATGGAAGTTCCCGCACTGTCGTTCGAGGTTTTCAACCTGCTCGGGACCCTGGTCTGGGCAGCGGCCCTGTCCGGGATCGGCTACGCCTTCGGCAGTGACTGGGACAAGGTGTCAAAGAACTTCTCCCAGGCCAGCAACGCGCTGGCGGTCGTGGTCGTGCTGATGCTGGTCGTTCTCGTCGTGCACAAAGGACGCCAGGTGCGCAGGGAGCGGCTCGCCGACGAGGCAGCCGCCAGCCCCGCGGCGGATCAGGGCATCACCGATGTGACGGCAGGGACCGGGCTGCGCCAGGATGCGCAGACGACGGCGTCGACCTCGGGGCCGGCTACGCCAGGCAAGCCGCACGGCCACCGCCGGACCGGCGGATCCTGATCTGAGCGCGGGGATGCCGCCCGTCAGCGACCGGTCTGGAGCCACTGACCCGCCACCGGGCACTGACCCGCTACCGGGCACTGACCCGCTACCGGGCACTGACCCGCCACCGGGCCCTCCGCCACACCTCAGTCTTCACCAGTCAGGCGCGCCTGAGGCGGCCTGGCATCACACCGCCGTGGTCTACCAGGTCTACCTCCGGAGCTTCGCAGACGGCAGCGGCGATGGCATCGGGGACCTGGCCGGGCTGGCCGCCCGCCTGCCGCACCTGCGCGACCTGGGCGTCGACGCGATCTGGCTCAACCCCTGGTACCGCTCGCCGATGGCGGACGGCGGCTACGACGTGGCCGACTACCGGGACATCGACCCCGTCTTCGGCACTCTGCCGGAGGCCGAAGCGGTTATCCAGGCCGCGCATGCCCAGCAGCTCAGGGTCATCCTCGACATCGTGCCGAACCACTGCTCTGACCAGCACCGCTGGTTCACGGCGGCACTCAAGGCGGGTCCCAGCTCAGCGGATCGGGCCAGGTTCTGGTTCCGCCCGGGCCGCGGCGCCTCCGGTGAGCTGCCGCCGAACGACTGGGGGTCGATGTTCGGGGGGCCCGCCTGGACGCGGGTAACCGAGCCGGACGGCAGCCCTGGCGAGTGGTACCTGCACATGTACGCTCCGGAGCAGCCGGACCTGAACTGGGACAACGCCGAGGTACGGGCAGAGTTCGAGGACGTCCTGCGGTTCTGGCTGGACCGCGGGGCCGACGGATTCCGCATCGATGTTGCGGACTTCCTGGTCAAGGATCCCGCGCTCCCGGATGTGGCCGGGCTGCCCGCCGGCACCCGGATGCCGTGGGAAGACCAGGACGGCCTCCGCGATATCTACCGATCCTGGCGGCGGCTTATCGAGTCGTACCCAGGGGACCGGGTGCTGGTCGGCGAGATGTGGCTCAAGCCGCTGACGCGGCTGCGGCCCTACCTCGCCGGCGACCAGCTGCACACCGCGTTCAACTTCGACTTCCTCGGCGCGCCGTGGGATCCCGCGCGGCTGCGGCACGTCATCGATACCACGCTCGGGAGTATCGGCGCGGCGGCGCCCTGGGTGTTGTCAAACCACGACGTGACCAGGCACCTGACCAGGTACGGGCGAACCAGCACCGGAATGGACTGGCAGCCGCACCCGGGCGCCGCGGACCAGGCTCTTGGTACCCGCCGCGCCAGGGCTGCCGTCCTGCTGTCGCTGGCGCTACCCGGCAGTTCTTATCTCTATCAGGGCGAGGAACTCGGCCTCTGGGAGGTCGAGGACATCCCGGACGAGCTCATCGCGGACCCGATCTTCCTGCGCTCCGAGCACCGCATCCGCGGCCGCGATGGCTGCCGGGTGCCGCTGCCGTGGCATCCCGACGCACCTGGCTTTGGTTTCGGTCCAGCCGGGGGCGCCGCGCCCTGGCTGCCACAGCCGGCGGCATGGCGCCGCCTTGCCGCGGCCGCGCAGGCTGAAGACCCTGGCTCGATGCTCGCGCTGTACCGCGCCGCGCTGCGAGTGCGAGCCGCCCGCGACTGCCTCGACGACGACTCGCTGACCTGGCTCACCGCGCCTGACAACGTGCTCGCGTTCAGGCGGCCCGGGCGGTTCGCCTGCGTGGTCAACATCTCGGCCGCGCCGGTACCGCTCCCGCCGGACGCCGACGTACTGCTTGCGAGCGAAGAGCTGGACGACGGCAAGCTGCCGCCGGATTCTGCAGCATGGCTGCGGACGGCGGCGGGCTCGGGCGCTGACTGTTAGCCGACTAGCGCCTGGTAGACCATCTGCCGAAGCTGCGGCCGGATCGGGTAGGCGCTGGACGGCATCAGCTGGGTGAAGAACGTGGCCGTCAGTTGCTCAGCCGGGTCGACCCAGAACGTCGTCGATGCCGCCCCGCCCCAGTTGAATTCGCCAGGCGAACCGAGTGACTTAGTCGCCAGCGGGTCAATCACGACGGCGAAGCCCAGGCCGAAGCCGACGCCGGCGAACGCCGTCTCGGCGTAGAGGGGCCGCCCGAAGGTGTCCAGGTCCGCGCCGCCGGGCAGGTGATTGCTGGCCATGTAGGCGACGGTGCGAGGGCTGAGCAGGCGCACGCCGTCCAGTTCGCCCGCCGGGCTGTCCGGCCGGTGCAGCAGCATCTGGGTGAACCGGTTGTAGTCACCCGCCGACGACACCAGCCCGCCGCCACCGCTGAGGTAGGCCGGCGGCTTCTGCGCCGCGTTGCCCATCGCGTCCATCCGGGTCGCGGTTCCGTCCTTCGGGCTCCGGGTGTAGAGCGCGGCCAGCCGCGAGTGATCGTCAGGGCTGGCGGAGAAGGCCGAGTCGGCCATCCCGAGCGGTCCGAAAATCCGGCTGGCGAAGAACTCATCCAGCCGCTGGCCGGACACGACCTCGATGACGCGGCCGAGCACGTCGGTCGCGACCGAGTAGCTCCACTCGGTACCTGGCTGGAACAGCAGCGGCATCGAGGCGAACTCGTCGCAGATCGCGGCTAGGTCCGCGCCACGCGGCGAGCCCCACTCGAAACCGCGCGCCCGGTAGATCGCGTCCACCGGGTGATTACGCATAAAGCCGTAGGTCAGGCCGGACGTGTGGCTAAGGAGGTGCCAGATGCGGATCGGCTCGGTGGCAGGCACCGTCTTGTAACTGATGTCGCTGCCGCCTGCGAATACCCGGACGTCGCGGAACGACGGGATGTAGCGGTACAGCGGGTCAGTCAGCTCGAAGCCGCCTTCCTCGTACAGCATCATCGCGGCGACCGAGGTGATCGGCTTGGTCATCGAGTAGATGCGCCACAGGCTGTCCGGCTCGACCGGCAGCCCGGCCTCGATATCCCGCTGCCCGTAGCCGGAAACGTGCGCCAGCTTGCCGTGCCGGGCAACCGTGATCAGCCAGCCCGCGAGCTTATGTTCGTCGACGTACCGGGCGAAGTGCTTGTCGATCCGGTCCAGCCGCTTCTGATCGAATCCGACCTCG